>Ga0335070_10000651_pt1 | contig 39177 bp, 38 predicted proteins | sample Lox_Sample_13_FD_206722 | JGI IMG/M metagenome (GOLD analysis project Ga0335070, IMG submission 206722) | Soil microbial communities from Loxahatchee National Wildlife Refuge, Florida, United States - Lox_Sample_1.3 | ecosystem: Environmental > Terrestrial > Soil > Wetlands | place: USA... | reverse complement strand
GTTTCAGAAAGACCTTGCCATCCATGGTGGCCCCGATGGAAATTCCTAAAAGAAGGGTAACGATGTTGGCAATCTCGTTTTCAGATGCCTTGGTGAGTCGGCTTACGACCCCGCACTCCTTCATCAAATTTCCCAACATGACTGTTCCCAACAAAATTAAACCTTTAGGTGCGATGAGACCCCCTATTACTGTAACCACTAATGGGAAAAGGATCTTTGTCGTTTTGGAAGCAGATTTTCTCACCACCCCCATATTGATCTTCCTCTCTTCCTCTGTTGTCAACCACTTCATAATCGGCGGTTGAAAAACAGGGACCAGAGACATATAAGAATAGGCTGCTACCGACACCGCGCCCAAGAGGTGGGGGGCATACTGAGAGGTCACATAAATCGCCGTCGGACCGTCACAGGCACCGATGATCCCAATAGAGACAGCCTCCAACTTTGTAAAATTTAAAGCCAAGGCTAAGGCCAAAGTTAAGAAAATCCCAAATTGCCCTGCCGCGCCGAGGAGGAAGATCTTTGGATTCTCCAGAAGTGGACCAAAATCGGTCATGGCACCGATCCCCACAAAGATAAGGAGAGGAAATACCTCTGTGATCACCCCTGCGTCGTAAATGATCTTGAGAAAGCCTCCTTCTTCCATGAGACCAGCCAGTGGAATATTGACCAAAATGCACCCAAATCCAATGGGGACGAGGAGCAAGGGTTCGAAATCCTTCTTAATCCCGAGGTAAAGGAGAACAAGTCCCACTATAATCATAACCGGATTAGACCAATGAAGGTGGGTAAATCCTGCAATGAGTCCGTTCAATCCGCCTAAAATCGCATCTAACATGTTTGATCCCTCCTTTTCTAAGTCTACTTGCCCTCTTCTTTTTTATACGGGAAGAACTTTTTTAGAACACTCATACACAGGCTCAAGATCCAAAGCGTAAGAAGAGTGCCTCCCATTCCGACGACAATCATTGCGATTCCAAACGTCCAATTATCCATGTTCGATTACCTCCTGATCATTTTGAGAGATCATAGCCCAGAAAAGAATAATCTCATTTTCCACAGGCCAATGATTGGGCAAACGGTTAATACGCGGGCGGAGGCCTCCAGAAAGGAGACACCCCCTGGAAGCGGGAAAGCAAGGAAGAAAAACGACTCTTCAGTTGAAAAAAAGACTTAACCCGATTGAAAGAATAAGAAGAGATTCTCAAATCGAACCATAAATCCGAATCGATAGAAGAATCCTCTTTTTCCAATTTTGTAACGACGGCGTCCTCGCAAATTAACCAATCGATACCAATGTCCTGACCCGGTTGAAATAAAGGACGATTCGGAAATAGAAAAAGAATCAGTAGGATTTGAATCCATTTCATATTTCGAGGTCTTATAGTACTGACTCACCTTATATCATTCCCTTTTTCAAAAAAGCAAGAGAAAAATGTGATTTTTTTACCAAGGAAATAAAAAATAAATCCACTTAACTTTCAACCAGTTAACTTATGCTGTTTTTTCCTGTTTTGAAATTCCCTGGCTTGGTACATGAAGGCTTCAAGGCGGGTTAAGGTGTTGGTTTGCTCCTGCCCATCATAGGCCATGTTGAGGATGGGGACGTTACCATTTTCTTCCCCATATCGTTTAAGCAGGGTGCTGACAATCGTCCCAGGCATGCAGGTAAAGGGCATGATATTGACAATTCCACTGGCGCCCCTTTTGGCAAAATCGATCGTCTTTCCGACAGAGAGGATTGCTTCGCCCTCAAAAGAGGCGTCCAGGTATGGTTTCGCTTTCCTAAAAATCGAATGGGTTCGGGGTTCACCGAAGTTCCTAAGATGACCTTTAAATATTTTTTCCAAGTGATGTTCGTCCTTCTTCTGATAATAGTCTGTCAGAAAAACTTTCAAAAGATTGGAGAACGACCTCGTTTTAAGACTCCTCTTCTTGGCAATGGTGTTGACATAAAGAATCCATTCCGTCAAAGGGGCGATCCATGCCTCCCCCCCGAACTGCTCAATCTTTCGGATGACATTTTCGTTCGCAAACCGATTGAGTCGGACAAAGATCTCTCCGACAATTCCGATGAGAGGTCTTGTCCCGAGTTCAACCACTTCGATCTGACCGAAAGCCTCGATGCTCTTTTGCAGAGTTTCTTCCAAATCGTCTCCCTTGAGGATCGCTTCACAGACTTTCCTTAGAGCGTCCTGATAGACCTGGTCCGTTTTTCCATTCTCCTTCTCATAGGGTCGGGTCTCCAAGAGTTTTTTCATCAAGAGATCGACGGCGACAATTCCCTGCCATCCCAGGCGGGTGAATTGAGAACCCATGATGCCCAGATCCCGATATAGCGTCTCATCCTGATTGGGCGAGTAAATGGGGACATGGCGAAAACCTAAATCATCCAGGACAACGCGATGGAAGCGATGGTATTGGCCAAACCGACATGGCCCGTTCCCAGAAGGCATGAAAAATGCCGCGCGGGAATGATCGAAATGAGGATCCTTAACCAGCTTGACCATATCTCCCGTCGTCAGGATGCAAGGATAACACTCTTTGCCTGAGGTGAGTTTTCTTCCCCAATAGAGGGTTTCTTCGTTTGATTCCGGGAAGACATCGGCCTCCACACCGCATGCCCGGAAAGCCGCTGCCACCGGAAACGAGTGGTCGCACATATAGGGGATGTAGATCTTTTTTGTACGATCGGTCTTTGCCCTCTCTCTCTTAGAGGGGAAAACCTTTTTCGCCTCAACATTTTTCAAACTGTCTAAGAAGGCTTCGCATCGTGTGATCGCCCCTGCATCCGCGCTGTGTTCATCGATTTCCAATTGGAGATAGGGTTTGCCTTTGGACAAATCCCTGAAGAAATGGCTGATGAAAGAATCCGGGCCACAGCCAAAATTAGTGATATAGACCGCATAAAGTCGGGGGTCTTCCCTGATGATCTTTCCAGCGGCTAATATCCTCTGCCCGTACCGCCAATACATCTCCTGAATCTCATCCGAAGGAGTGACCGACTCTAAAGGAAGGAAGTCCATGGGAATGGGAAGGATTCCTAAATCTCGCAATTTTTTTGGAATCTCAAGATTGACCCCGGAGTCACAGGAATTGTAAGGTCTCCCCACGATCACCATAACCCTGTCATTGGGGTCAACCTGATCCAGGACTTCTTTTCCACGATTAAGCATGGATTGATAGAATAGGGCTTGGAATCTTTCTGCCTTCCCGAGGGCCTTTGTCACCCGCTTCGACCCTCGATCGAGGGATTTTCCGAATTCGACCAACTCCTTCTCCAGATATTCTCTCTCAAACCCGAAGTGAAGGACGGGTTGAAGGATGCTCGCATCGCTCTTTTTAAAATCAATGGCTGAAGGAACGGCGTAGGGGAAGGATTGGGCATAAGGGCATGCTGAACTATTGGGAATCTCAGGATGGGAGGGTTTAAGATTGACAATGCTCGGCAGGAAGATCTTCTTAACCCCTTTCTCCAAAAGGTTGAGGACATGGCCGTGGCTCACTTTAATGGGGAAGCAGGTTTCAGCGACCACATTCTCCACTCCCTTTCGGATCAGTTCTTTGTTCGTCACGTCGGAGAGAACCACCCGGTAACCCATTTCCGTAAAGAATGCCTTCCAGAAAGGAAACATCTCATGGAAATACAGAATTCTGGGTATCCCAATCTCTGGGGCATCCGATGGAAGTTGTTCCTCTGCTTCATAGGGAGCTAAGAGCATCTTTTCTCTCTCTACAAAGAGATCAGGGATGTCCGAACCCTTCGTCCGTTTGATCACATCGTATTTCTCACATCGGCTCCCGTAAAAAAGAGGTTTTTCTCCTTCGACACTCACCTTTCGAATGAGGCAGAGATTGGAACAACCTTTGCATTCAAAAGATGTCTGTTCATAACGGCGTTGACTCAGGTCGAATCCTTTGAAACCCGATCGCTCCCACGTCCTTTCTTCCATGGCCAGAATGGCGACACCGATCGCTCCCGTCACATCATGATTCTGAGGAACAATGATCTCCTTACCCAGGACCTTCTCAAAGGCAGCCACGACTCCCTTATTGAAAGCCGTGCCGCCTTGGAAAAAGATTCGATTTCCGATACGGCGGTCCCCGACCACACGATTGAGATAGTTCTGAACAATGGAGTAGCTAAGTCCGGCAATGAGGTCATCTTTATCGGCACCCATTTGCTGGTGATGAACCAGATCGGATTCGATGAACACGGTACATCGCTCCCCCATCCTCACCGGCTCCCCGGCAGAGAGGGCAAGGGTCCCGAATTCTTCTTTGATGGAGACATCCAGTTTCTCAGCCTGTTCTTCCAGAAAAGATCCCGTCCCGGCGGCACAGACCTTGTTCATCTCAAAATCGATCACCACCCCGTCGTCAATGCTGATATATTTTGAGTCCTGTCCGCCGATCTCAAAGATGGTATCCACCCTTGGATCAATGTAGATGGCTGCGGTGGCCTGGGCAGTAATCTCATTTCGCACCAGGTCTGCCCCTACAAAATCTGCCGTGAGGTAACGACCCGAGCCAGTCGTTCCGACCCCTTTAATCTCTAAACGGTCCCCGATCTCCTCACCGATCTCCTGAAGTCCGATACGAACCGCCTCGATGGGCCGGCCTGCTGTCATCAGATAGCGTTTTGCAAGAACCCTCTTCTCACGGTCAATGACGACCAAATTCGTGCTGATCGAACCTACATCCAACCCCAGATAAGCCTCTATCTTTTCTCCCCCTAAACCCTCAACTTTATTCCCCTCCACATTGGTTAGGGAGGGAGAAAGCGGGGGTGAAATGAGATGCTGGGGGGACAGAGAAAGGGGTGTTAATGAGGCCTGTTCTTCTCTGCGATCTTGGAGATATTGATTGAGGCGGTGGAGACCATTCCATTCCTTTTTGCTCCGCTTGTCTTCTTGAACCACCAGGATGGAACCGATGGCTCCCATCGAAGCAAAATGCTTTGGAACGATGAATTCTCCGTCGGAAAGCTCCAATACATCCAAAAAGGCTTTCTGCATCCCCTCATTGGCTGCTACTCCCCCTTGAAAGGAGATGGGCTTCCGAAAGATTTTTCCCTTCCCGATGTTACTCTTGAAGTTTCTGGCCAAGGCATAACAGAGGCCAGCCACGATGTCATAATCCGGCGTGGCGATCTGTTGAAGATGGATCATATCCGATTTGGCGAAGACACTGCATCGGCCTGCAATGCGCGGGGGGTTGCTTGATTTCAGGCCGAGCTGCCCAAATTCTTCTATGGTTAGACCCAATCGGCTGGCCTGCTGATCGAGAAAGGATCCGGTGCCGGCAGCGCAGAGGGTATTCATCGAGAAGTCCCTGATCTTGAAGCGACCTTCCTCTGCTTGGACGAGAATCAGTTTGGAATCTTCTCCCCCGATGTCAATGATCGTCCTGACCTGCGGATAGAAATACTGAACCGCCTTGGCCTGGGCAATAATCTCATTGATGAAATTTCCCCCCAAGAGTTCGGAGAGCAGTTTCCCCCCGGTGCCAGTAAAAGAGACGGAATGAAATCGTTCGACAGGAATCCGCTGAAGAACCTCCTCCAGGACCCTCTGAACGGTCAGGAGGGGTTGTCCCTTGATGCGCGTGTAATGTTCCTCCAGCACATCCCGATGGTCGTCCAAGATCACGGTATTTGCGCTGACGGATCCGACATCAATGCCTAAATAAAGTGACTTCATCTCCTTGCGCCCAAACCCCTGTAGATAGAGACTCTTAGAATTCTAATCCATCTAAATTCGACTTTTCAAGTTTAATTTCTCTCCCCCTCACGAAAATGGACATCGATACGAACTCCCTTCCCCTCTCACGCCAGGGGGGAGAGTTTTGGGTTTGATTTCAAACAAATCCTGTGATAATAGTCAGGGTGCACGGCCAAAGGGCCGTGAGGTAGTTTCCTTTTATATTGCCCCCCTCCCTGCCTGCCGGTAGGCAGGGACCCCACACTAAAGAGGGATCTGCGGGGCCCATACCGGTCAAATCGACATGGAAAAGGTAAGGGCACGGGTGATCGTTGAGGGGAGGGTCCAAGGAGTCTTCTTTCGCAACCGCACTCAGGAGATGGCTTTTAGATTAGGAGTGAAAGGTTGGGTTAAAAACCGAAGGGATGGCTGTGTCGAGGCTGTCTTTGAAGGCGATAGGGAGCAGGTGGATCGGATCATCCAGTGGTGCCGTCGAGGTCCGTCAGAGGCAAGAGTGAAGAATGTCAGTGTGATCTGGGAGGAGTATACCGGCGAGTTTGAAGATTTCTCTGTCACTTACTGACCGGCCGTTTACCCCAAATACCGCACCCATAAGGGGAGTTAAGTACTATAGGAATGATATTTCATTTCAAGGGCTCCCCGCCCGACTAGCGCGGAGTTTCCGTCTTCTTGGCTCCATCCTTATCCTCTTTGAATACCCTCTTCTTCACATCCTTCTCTACTTCCTTCTCCACTTCTCCTTTTTTCCTCTTGATCATTTCTTCCATCACTTCGATTTTTTTACCGGTATCGGTTAAACCATATCCTACCTTCTTCAGGGTCTTGCCGCCACCAAAATAGACAAAGAAAAAGAAGACAAGGATCCCAACAATCACTCCCAATAAGAACTTAATCATTACCCTTTACCTCCTTTTCGCTCCAAGCTATCAAGAATCTAAAGTTTTTTCAATCGATTTCTAACGGGTTCCAGAGTTCATTAAAAGATCCGTTTCTGATGCCCTTACCCATTCGCTGATTTTCATCATTATCTCCCTTTGAGTGCACTATAACACAATAGGACTGGCTGTGCAGGAGCACCTCTCGTATGCTTTTCCTTATCGAATAAGGCAAATCTCTCAAGAATTTGTGGTAAAATATGATGTAAATCTACACAAAGCGAGGATGACCCGGGCGATGCCTGCCCCGATTCTGATTGTTGAAGATGATAAGAAGACGGCCTCCTTGATAAAACTTTACTTGGAGCGCGAAGGATTTCAGACCGTCATCGCATACGATGGTCGGCAGGCTCTCGAACTGGCCGAGCGATACCAGCCGATCTTTGTCATTCTCGATTTGATGCTTCCTTTGCTGGATGGGTGGGAAGTGTGTAGACGACTCAGACAATCCTCTGACGTTCCCATTCTGATGCTTACCGCCCGAGGGGAGGAAATAGACCGCGTCTCTGGATTGACCTTAGGGGCGGATGACTACGTCGTGAAACCTTTCAGCCCCCGGGAACTGGTTGCCCGTGTGAAGGCAATTCTTCGGAGAGGGCGACCCGAGGCCACCCACCAGGCGAAAGTGCTTTCTTTTGAAGGGCTGACTTTGGATCTCGTAAAACACAAGACGACTCTGGAAGGACGACTTGTTCTTCTCACGCCCCACGAATTCAGGCTGTTACAGACGCTCATGACCGCCCCCGGGAAGGTCTTCAGCCGGGAAGAACTCCTGGATCGTCTCTATCCCCGTAAAGAAGCCACTGTCATTGACCGCGTCGTCGATGTTCATATAGGAAAGCTGAGGCGGAAGATCGAGAAGGACCCGTCCAATCCTCGGTATGTCTTAACGGTGAGAGGGATCGGATATCAGTTTGCCGAGAGGAAATCCTCATGACAAGAACCCTCCTCTGGAAACTCCTCGGAATAAATATCCTGGTCATCGCTTCTGTCATCGTTATTGTATGGATGGCGATCGACTACCTCGCTGCCGGTTATTTCATGACCTTGATGGAAAAATATCACATATCACCCACGTCGAGTCAGCAGATGTTTGTGAGCGCCGTCCATCGATACCTCATCTGGGCCAGCCTGGCTGCACTGTTCCTGGCTGTGGTCCTCAGCTTTCTGCTGATGAGAAAAGTATTGCGTCCTCTGAGACAGATGACGACGATCGCCCAGAAGATTTCGGCGGGCGACTACTCGGGCCAGGTTCCTTTTGTCTCGGGGGACGAGGTGGGACAGCTCGCCGCCTCTTTCAACCGGATGGCGAAAAGCCTCCGTCTGATCGAAGGGCTTCGAAAGACATTGATGATTGACGTTGCCCATGAACTCAGGACCCCCTTAACCAACATCAGAGGGTATCTCGAAGCTCTCACAGATGGCGTGGTGGCTCCCACGAAGGAGACTCTTGACCTGCTTCAGGAGGAGACGATGCGATTGATTCATCTCGTGGAAGACGTCTTAAGGTTGGCCAAAGCAGATGCTGCCCGAATGGACCTCCACAAGACGGAGATCCGCATTGAGAATCTGATCCTTCAGGAACTCGACATCTTCCGACCTCAGTTTGACTCAAAAAAAATTCGGACTGAGACCCAATTCGGCAAAGGAGCCAATAGACTTCTTGCTGATCCGCAAAAGGTAACCCAGGTCGTGACCAATCTCCTGCAAAATGCCTGTCAGTACACTCCGACAGGGGGATTCGTCAGAATCTACGCCGAGCAATCCTCATGGGAAACGAAGATCGTCTTCGCCAATACGGGTGGAGAACTCTCTGAAAAAGATCTTCCTTTCATTTTTGAACGATTCTACCGTGGAGAGAAATCGCGATCCCGTGAGCATGGTGGTGCGGGTATCGGGCTGGCTATTGTGAAAGAGTTGATCGAGGCTCACGATGGACATGTGGGAGCCGAGATCTCTGACAAAGAAACCCGAATCTGGTTTTCCATCCCTGCGTAACTTTCCAACATGAGGAGGTCTTTACCCCGTTAGAAAGTCCCGCTCCTCGCCCTATGCGAAGCGTTGCTTCAATCGGCGCTTAATGCCCCGTGTGAACCTTCCGGCTAAAAAGGGAGAAGACTTTCTAACGGGGTTTACACAATCTTTACAAACTCTTTACATCTTCTTTATTGAATTCTCGGCATTCGTGATTATCGTTTGATTGAAAAACCTGATAGCCGTTCGGATGGCAGAAAAAAGCCAGGAGATGATCGGCCGGAAGGATACAAGACGGAGGTGAAGCTTATGAAGATCTTACTATATGTCGTAATGGGTCTGATTTTCGTAATCGGAGCGGTATTCTTTTTCATGATGGGGAACCAACACTCCGAAGCTGTTCAGAAAGGAGTGAAGATGGATACAGGAAAGGAAGAAATGAGCTTGCAGAAAGCCACATTTGCCGGTGGTTGTTTCTGGTGCACGGAGGCTGATTTCGAAAAACTACCTGGAGTAGTGAAGGTGATATCGGGTTATACCGGAGGGAACAAGGAGAATCCGACCTACGGGGAAGTGTCTTCCGGAGGGACCGGCCATGTTGAAGCCGTGCAAGTCTATTATGACCCCTCAAAGATTACCTATAAGGAATTGCTCGACTACTTCTGGAAACATGTCGATCCCACTGATGCAGGCGGGCAGTTTGTAGATCGGGGGTCCCAATATCGAAGCGTTATCTTTTATCATGACGAGGAACAAAAGCGGTTAGCGGAGAAGTCAAAGGAAGCGCTGAGCAAATCCGGAAGGTTCAATAAACCGATTGTCACGGAAATTATCAAGTTTACCAAATTCTATGAAGCTGAAGATTACCATCAGGATTATTATAAGACCCATCCTCTCAAATATAAATTTTATCGATACGAATCTGGTCGGGACCAGTTTTTAGAGAAGGTCTGGGGAAAGGAAATGAAGACCGTGAAAACCGAAGAAGAAAAATCATACAAGAAGCTGGATGATGCAACCTTAAAAAAGAAATTGACTTCTCTCCAATACGAGGTGACCCAGAAAGACAGAACGGAGAGACCCTTCCAGAATGAGTACTGGGATAACCACAAGGAGGGGATCTACGTGGACATCGTCTCCGGGGAGCCTCTCTTTAGTTCTTTGGATAAGTTCGATTCGGGGACAGGATGGCCAAGTTTTACAAGGCCTCTTGAGACGAACAACATTGTTGAAAAACAAGATAGAAGCCTATTCATGAAGCGCATCGAGGTGAGGAGCAAGCATGGGGATTCGCATCTGGGCCATGTCTTTAACGACGGACCGCCGCCCACAGGGCTTCGTTATTGCATGAACTCCGCGGCCCTGCGGTTCATCCCCAAGGAGGATTTGCAGAAGGAAGGCTACGGAGAGTATTCAAAGCTTTTCATCAAGAAGTAAAGTCCAAAGCGGGGGTTCGAGGAAGTCGGACCCCCGCCTTTTTTGATTTCATCTGTCTCCTCATCAAGAAATACGTGTGTGTCTTGGATATTCGCACAACTCCCATTTCGGCGCAGTCTGTTGGTGTCATTCCTCACCCCGTTCAGTTTTTTAATCTGATAGAAATTTCTTGAATGTGAATCCGTGCCAAAGTAGAATTTATTGTATGACACGTATCTCAACAAGAGTTTTGTCCACATTCGCGGGCCTGCTGGCACTCGTTTTCAGCGAGAACGCACAGTGTCTCGACATCATTGAAGTGGGAAAGTTTTCTGCGGCCGCAGTAGGCAAGGGCCTCCCTGATGGCTGGAAGCCTCTCACTTTTAAGAAGATCGAGAAGCATACCACTTATACATTGGTCAAGGACGACGATGCCGTGGTCCTCAAGGCTGTGGCAGAGGCATCGGCATCCGGCTTGACTCGGGAGATCAAGATCAATCCCAAAGAATATCCTGTTGTGCAGTGGCGTTGGAAAATAATGAATATCCTGAAAAAGGGGAACGTGCATAAGAAGGAAGGTGATGATTATCCAGCAAGAATCTATATCACCTTTGAATATGACCCCAGCAAATTGGGCTTCTTTGAAAAGGCAAAATACAAAACAATTAAATTATTATACGGTGAGTACCCGCCGCTGGCTGCGATCAACTATATCTGGGAAAGCAAAGCTCCCGTCGGGACAGTGGTTCCCAATCCATTTACTGACCGGGTGATGATGTTCGTCGTTGAAAGCGGCTCGGCGAAGCTCGATCAGTGGGTCGGTGAAGAACGGAATGTTTACGAGGACTACAAGAAAGCCTTTGGAGAAGAGCCACCCATGATCTCGGGTGTGGCCATTATGACCGACAGCGACAATACCGGCGAGTCCGCTACCGCTTATTACGGGGATATTATTTTCAAGAAATAGATTAACAACCTATCCATCTCCTTCTACTAAAGTAAGCTGAAGTCTTGTTTTTAGAGTCGTCCGCAAGAATGAATGTTTCAAATGTAAATCCTAACCTTGGCCTGAAAATGGAGCCAGCTGGGGAAGGCAATTTTACACTTGACTACCCATCAGGTTGAGCGTATTTTCTCAATAGTAGTTTTCTTGCGTGGCCAAAAATACCTAACAACCTAACATCTAACCTTCCAGAGAAAGTATGAAAAGGGGTTACCAGAAGATGAAAATATGAAGGCCCCGAGGGGCATTGGAGTCTCCCCTTTGGAGCCATCCCTGATTTAAGAAATTAACTCGATTCTATATAATATTATTTGAAACCATCCTTTCAGGAAAAATAGCATGATATTCAAGCCTTTTTGAACAGAAGAGAGCCTTTAATGGTTAAAGATTTAATAAAAATATAGAAGCAGCCTAAAAAATAAGCTAGCCGTCAACAAACGCAGAAGGAGGCAACAATGCCAACTAATATCAGAATTATCCACGCGCACGAGTTCATCAAAGCGACGCCAGACGGACAGCTCGATCTCGAAAAGGCGAAGAAGTTACTTATGGAGATCGCGTCGGCCTCAGCCCCTTTCGCCGACTACGAAATAATCCTAGATACGCGAAGGGCGCAGTCAGAACTGTCTGTAAGCGACCTTTGGGATCTGGCGGCCGAGCTCAGCAATCTTGGTAAGGTCTTTCTTCGAAAGACGGCCGTTCTTTGTCCACTTGAACAATTTGACCACGCAAGTTTCTTCGCACTCTGCGCCCAAAACAGAGGCTTCCGAATCAGTGCATTCACTTCTTTCGAGGATGCAATCGAGTGGCTAATGGCGAATGGAACCTGACGCCTGATAAGCAATTGCAGCCGACCTGCGCGTCGCTTCGCTACGCGGGCGACTGACCCGCACTGGGTCTGCTCCACGGTGCTATGGCCCAGCAGTTGCTGTAGACACTCCCAGCGCATGCCAAGAATACTTTCTTTTGTGAGCAAAAATACTATTCCAACCTTATTTATTTTCGCCTCTACATTCAATACCATAGAATTAAACATTAATAATTAGAGGAGGTGATATCAGATCCGAATGTTGCTACTGCAGATAAAAACGTTGTTTTGAGGGATTCCAAACGTATTTTCCAGCTTTGTCGCTTATCACTATCACTTCATGATGTCCCTCCTCTCCCTTAGCCAGGAGAGAGGGGTGCGGGGCAGAAAGGAGCACGAAGATGCTTGAGATGCTTTCGCGTCACTGGTGGGCCTTCGTAGCGAGAGGGATTTTCGCGATTCTGTTTGGCATCCTGGCCTATGCCTGGCCCGGGATCACGCTGGCAACGCTCATCATTTTTTTCGGTGCCTATGTCCTGACAGACGGGATTTTGCTGGTCATCAAGACGATCGGTAACTGGGGTGGAAGCGACGATCGGTGGCTTCTTCTGCTGGAGGGGCTTCTGGGCATAGGAATCGGGATGATCGCACTTGTTGCTCCCGGTATTACGACAGTAGTACTGATTTTCTATATCGCCGCTTGGAGCCTCGCGACGGGAGTCTTGGAGATCGCTGCAGCCATTCGCCTGAGAAAAGAAATCCAGGGTGAAGGCTGGATGATCTTAAGCGGCATCGCTTCGATTCTCTTCGCCATTCTGGTGATGTTTTTCCCGGGGGCTGGAGCTCTCGGCCTGCTCTGGCTGATCGCGGCCTACGCAATAATCTTCGGGGTGGTGCTCGTGGTACTTGGGTTCAGGCTTCGCGGACACTGCTCGCGATTGCAGCCGCAAAAGTAGGGATACATCCCATTTATCAAGGCAGCCCTTAAGACCTGCAAGACTTTATTGGCATCGTCTTCCTTTCTCTGCTCGGCAGGAGACGAGATAAGACGCGAGGTTGCCACTAGTGGAAAAGATAGCTTAAAAACTGTGCGTGGACGTTTAATAAACGCAAAAATAACCCCCTTTCCGAATCTGATTGACACCCCGTTCCTAAATACACTCCTTTTGAAACTACAATTGAAAAGGCCAACTATTGTAGTCACGATACCCTCCCTTAGGGAAATCAATTTTGATTGACAGCTATAAAGCGGTATTAGTAATCTTCAATTAAGGAGAGAATGAAAGGAGGGGTTTCATATGGCGGGATTAAGAAGAATTCTTGTTCCTCTGGATGGGTCTGAATGCGCTGAAAATGTTCTTCCCAAAGTCGAGGAGCTGGCCACTGAATTAAAAGCAAGTATTGCCCTTTTGCGGGTTGCCTATGCCCATACCTTCCCGGGTACGGATCCAACAGAGGCTGAGGTGAAGGTCGTCCGGCAGGCGGAGGAATACTTGCGTAAGATAGAGGACCAACTTAAAGCCAAAGGATTTAAAGTGGACAGCCATGTGCGATATGGGAATGATGCAGAAGAGATCCTCGACCATGCTGCCCAAAAGGATATTGATTTCATTGCAATGACCACCCATGGCCGAAGTGGGGTTAAACGCTTTCTCCTCGGGAGCGTGGCAGAGAAGTTGCTGCGACATTCGCCAAAGCCGATCTTTTTGGTTCGTTGTACTTAAAGCAGGATTTATAAAGTTTTGCGGCTGATATTCTCAGGTCTGCAAATTCTATGGAGAAGGTTTTGCGGGTGAAATTTCTTATGGCCTGGATCACTCCAATTCCTAAATATTTGACATCTCTTTTTATGCTCTTTATTCCAATCTTTGTTGCGTTTGACGCTTTGGAAAGGAGAGTAACATGGGAAACGCAAAAGACCATCTTAGTAAGTTTTCGGAACTTTCGCAGAGAATTTTTGCGCTTGGGGAATCAATAAAGGGACAACGTAACCGAGGCTAATTTAGTGGATGTTCCCAAGAACCTTGCCGAGACCCTCAGAGATGACGATTCCTGGAAAGAGCTCCGGATGCATTCAATCAAGCCAGGAGGGCAAGGTAAACCTTCAGCTATTACGCATGGGGAAGAGGCAGATAACAAGGAGAACATCCAGCGATACTTCCGCCAGATTGATAAAGGATTGCACGAATTGCTTAGAGACCAGCAAGCACCTTTAGTGTTGGCGGGCGCTGATTATCTCCGCCCGATTTACAGAGAGGTGAATACTTATCCCCATTTGATACAGGAAGGAGTTAGCGGGAATCCTGAACATTTGAGTGCAAAAGAGCTGCACGAACAGGCCTGGGCCATCGTAAAGCCTTACTTTTTGAAGGCGCAGCAGAAAGCTGTTGATCGATATGAAGAATTTATAAGTTCAGAGCGGGTTTCCAACCGTATCAGAAAAATCGTTCCGGCGGCTTATCACGGAAGGGTCGAATTATTATTCGTCGATCTCGATCATCACCAGTGGGGCACTTTTGATCCAGGCACTGAAGCAATTCATTTACATAAGATAGAAAAAAGTGGTGACGAAGATCTACTCGAGGTAGCCACAATTCAGACCCTGTTGAACCGAAGGGCGGTCTATGTGATTAAATCCGAAAACATGCCTGATGCCGGATCGTTAGCCGCGGTGTTCCGTTATTAACGGTGGGGATCTTGGAATAGCGAAGTCCAGGGAACAAAGGCTTTCAGATGCTCGACACCTTATTTTCTCCTCAATCTGTAGCCGTAATCGGTGCAACCGATAGCCAGGGCAAACTTGGATACGCCATACTTCAGAACATTATTAAAAGTGGTTTCAAAGGGCGAATTTATCCTGTCAATCCGGGGAAAGAAAAGATACTCGGGCTTATCTGTTACAAGAACCTGAACGCTGTCAAGGAAAAGATTGAGCTTGCGGTGATTGTCATTCCCGGGAAGTCGGTCCTTAACCTGTTGGAGAGCTGCGGGAAACAAAGAGTCGGTTCTGCTATCGTGATATCAGCCGGGTTCCGTGAGACCGGTCATGATGGATTAATGGCTGAACGCAAGATCACTGACATCGCCCAAAAGTGTCGTATGCGAATCCTCGGTCCCAATTGCTTAGGTGTGATAGACGCGCTGACACCCATGAACGCGACCTTTGCTGCGGGGATGCCCCGAAGAGGTAAAATTGCCTTTATGTCCCAATCGGGCGCCCTTTGTGCCTCTATCGTTGATATTGCTCTGGCAGAGGGCGTTGGATTCTCGCACTTTGTCAGTTTGGGGAATAAGGCAGACCTCGATGAGATCGATTTTCTGGAAGCCTGGACGGATGATCCTGAAGCGAAAGTGGTGATGGCTTATCTGGAAGGAATCACACACGGGACTCGCTTTATTGAGATAGCGCAGCGATTCACCAAATCTAAACCCATCGTTATCGTCAAATCAGGTGTCACCAACGGTGGCTCTCGAGCTGTCAGCAGCCATACCGGTACCCTTGCGGGTAGCGAACAGGCCTATGAAGCCGCTTTCAAACAGGCGGGTGTTCTCCGAGCTGGCTCCGTCAGTGAGCTGTTCGATTTGTCCATCGCGTTGGCCCGTCAACCTTTGCCGCCCAACGAAAATGTGGCAGTCATGACCAACGCGGGAGGCCCGGGTATTATGGCAACAGATGCCCTGGAGCGTATCGGACTGACCTTGGCCCCCCTCACAAAGGAGACCATGGGCAGGCTGCGAGAAGTTCTTCCTGCAGCTGCTAGTGTTCTTAACCCGGTAGATGTCTTAGGGGATGCGACGACCGAACGCTTTAGATCTGCCCTTCAATTGGTATCGGCGGATCCAAATGTGGGTGCTCTCATCGTCATCCTTGCCCCGACATTCACAACCAACATGGATGAACTTGCCCAAGTTGTAGCGGATGCAGCGAGCCACATTAACATTCCGCTCTTAGCCTGCTTTATGGGTGAAGCTACCATCCAGGGTGCGGTGAAGATTCTTATCAATAACCATGTGCCCAATTACCTGATACCTGAGCGGGCAGTAAAGGCCCTTAAGGCAATGGTGGACTACCGTCGGTGGCAGGAGCGCCCGTTGCCTGAATTCAAAACCTTTGATGCGGATAGGCAAAGAGTAGCAAAGATCTTCCAGCAGGTTCGGACTGAAGGGCGCCTGAAAATTGGTGATGCCGATGCCCGCTCCGTTATGGAAGCTTACAGCATCCCGGTACCGGCCTCAAAACTTTGCAAAACAGCCGAAGAGGCAGCAGCCTTCGCCGAGGAAATCGGCTATCCGGTGGTGATGAAAATCGCTTCACCCGATATCCTGCATAAAACCGACATTGGTGGCGTAAGATTAAACATTCAGAGTGGGGGAGATGTCCGGGACTCATTTGATCTTCTCACCTTTCGCGCCAGGCGCTATATGCCTGACGCGGAGATTTGGGGGTGTCAGGTTCAGCAGCAAGTCCGTGGCGGCGTAGAGGTGATCATAGGAATGAACCGCGATCCGCAATTTGGTCCACTGGTGATGTTCGGTCTGGGTGGGGTTTATGTGGAGACGCTTCACGATGTAGCCTTTCGTATTCCACCTTTCTCCTTGGAAGAGGCAAAGAAGATGATGCAAGAGACCAGATCCTTTAACCTGCTTCGTGGCGTCCGTGGGCAAGCCCAATCGGATATCGAAGCGCTCGCTGACACATTGCTTAGAGTGTCTCAGCTTGTTACACAATTCCAAGAGATTGTGGAGATGGATATAAACCCATTAATCGTGTTTGAAAAGGGAAAAGGGGTCATGAGCGTTGATGCGAGGCTGGTACTTGCGTCGCAATCGCAGAACGGCTAAGACACAACAACCTGCGACTCCTTTTGGCACGAATCGGGAGGTAAAGATGGCGACAACGATCTATGTAATTTCAACTCAAAGATTTTCTGGCAAAACCGCCCTATGTGTTGGTTTGTTAAACTGGTTTCAGCGCCAAGGGTTTGCTGTGGGCTACATGAAGCCCATCAGTACCGCGGCCCGTGCTATCCACAACCAGATCGTGGATGAGGATGCCGTATTCATAAAAACTACCTTCAATCTGCCTGATCCCCTGGAGATAATGACCCCCATATTACTGACAGATCAAGAGGTGGAAGCCGTGTTGGATGGTGCGGATGTGCAGGACTTCGAGACGAGGGCGTTAGGGGCATATCATGCTGTTGCGAGAGATAAGGATATCATGGTCTTCGAAGGAGGTGCCAGCTTGCTCGAGGGTTGGATCATCAATCTGGCTCCACCTCATCTATCTAAAATGTTGGGTACGAATGAATTGGTTGTGGTTCCCTATATCGGTAGCCTTCAAGTGGTAGACGATCTTCTGACCGCAAGATTGCGATTGGGGAAATCGATGTTAGGAGGAGTCATTAATAGTGTACCCAAAAACCGGTTGAGCTTTGTCCAGGAAAAGATCAAGGCCTTTGTTGAACGCCATGATATACCCATTCTTGCTATCCTACCCAAAGACCAGGTGCTGATGTCGGTCAGCGTCGAGGAGCTACGTGACGGTCTTGGCGGAGAGGTTCTATGCGCCCGGCATGCGCTTAATGAACTGGTGGAACATCTCATGGTGGGAGCGATGAGTGCGGAGAGTGCCCTCACCTATTTTCGACGGGAGTCTAACATGGCTGTCGTTACCGGGGGTGACCGACCGGACATCCAATTAGCAGCCTTGGAGACTTCTACCCGCTGCCTTATCCTTACTGGAAACCTACGTCCCAGCCCACTGATTATCGGCCGTGCCGAGGAGCGTGGCGTGCCGATCATTCTCACCCATCATGACACCCTTACGGCCATTGAAGTGATCGAGAATTTCTTCGGCAAGACCCGTTTCCATCAAGAGAAGAAGGTCCGACATTTTGAGGAATTGTTAGATAAATATCTTGACTTTGGAGCACTCTGTAAAGCCTTAGAGATTTCGACAAAGCCGATCAAATCGGGTATCTAATAGGTTCCTTAAATTACCCTTAGGCTTAAACTCAGTGTGTAATAAAGGAGGGCAAATTTATGAATAAGTCCCTCGATGGCGTGAAGAAGAAATATCCGAAAAAGTTTGCGAATGAAGAACAGGTTTTCAATCGTATCCGACGAGGTGACAGAATATTCATTGGAACCGGCTGTGGAGAACCTCAACACCTTGTTAGCGGACTCATCAGTTACGTAAAGTCCCATCCTAAAGCCCTTCCCTATACCGAAATACTCCACGTATGGACACTTGGGGTTGCTCCCTATGCAGATGAGAAATTCAAATACAATTTTCGTTATAATTCCTTTTTCGTGGAAGATAACACCCGGGATGCCGTTAACAGGGGCTCTGCAGATTATACTCCGATATTCTTATCAGAGGTTCCAGGTTTGTTTTACCACAGGGCTGTTCCGATTGATGTGGCTTTGATACAGACGTCCTTTCCCGATGGGAACGGATGTGTAGGATTAGGTGTGAGTGTAGACATGGTGAAAGCCGCCGTCGAGAATGCCGGTCTTGTGATAGCCCAAGTGAATGCAAGTATGCCGAATGTCCATGGGGATGGGAGCATTCGCGTTGAAGACATCGATTTCATCATTCCCTTTGATGAGCCCCTGTTAGAGTACAAGATCGATCAGGGAAACGAACTTACCGAACGAATTGGAAACTATGTTTCGCACCTCATCCAGGATGGGGACACGATACAAGTTGGATATGGGAGTATACCGAACGCGATTTTATCAAGTCTCAATAACAAAAGTCATTTGGGCGTGCATACAGAACTTCTAAGCGATGGAATCGTGGAGTTGATGAGAAAGGGGGTCGTTGACAATTCAAGGAAGAGCATCGATACCGGAAAAACAGTGGCCGCATTCTGTATGGGTAAAAAAGAGACTTGTGAATACCTCCATCGTAACCCTGCCGTTGAATTAAGAACGATTGACCATACGAACAATCCTCTCGTCATTGCGAAACATCAAAACATGGTAGCGATAAACAGCGCGTTGGAGATAGACCTTACCGGTCAGGCATCGGCGGAATCCATCGGAAAAATTTTCTACAGTGGGATCGGGGGACAGGCTGATTTTATGAGAGGGGTGGCTTTGTCATCCAACGGTAAAACCATCCTTGCCATGCCATCCACAGCTCAGAACGGCAGCGTATCAAAGATCGTTCCTTTTCTCAAAGAGGGGGCAGGCGTTACTCTGAACAGGGGTGATGTCCATTATGTCGTGACGGAGCATGGTATTGCTTATCTGAAGGGAAAGAACATTAGAGAACGGGCCATGGAATTGATTGCAATTGCCGACCCAAAATTCCGTCCAGGGCTAATAGAAGAAGCCAAAAGATCCTCCCTCATTTACAAGGATCAGGCATTCATACCCGGAGAAGGGGGAGAGTACCCCGAACATGTGGAAACCTATAGATCCACAAAAACTGGGTTGGAGATTCTTCTTAGACCAATAAAGATCAGCGACGAACCTTTGGTGAAAGACTTCTTCCATTCATTTTCTGATGCGAATCTCTATCGCAGGTTTTTCTCCGCACGAAAGGACATGCCGCATGAATTCTTACAGAAGTTTGTGATCATTGACTATACGAAACAGATGGTGATCCTTGCAATCGTGGAGGAAGAGCTAAAAGAAGAGGTTATTGGAATCGGTCAGTATTGGATTCAAGAAACTCTCCATATGGCCGATATTGCATTTGCAGTAAGAGATGACTATCAAAGCAGAGGAGTGGGTATGGAATTGTTTTCCTACCTGACCTACCTGGCAAAGAAACAGGGGCTTCTTGGCTTCATAGCGGACGTTCTGATGGAAAACCAGCCCATGCTCCATCTGTGCAGAAAAATGGGCTTTGACATAGAAGAGACCGGCGCTTCGGGAGTATATAACCTTAAGATGATGTTCAGGAAGAAATGATATCATGCAATTAAATCTCTGGAAGGATTGGAAGGTTTGAGAGAAACACAATAACTCAAGAAAGATGAAAAAACGATATCAAGTCATAATGATTGGTGCTGGTCGGAGGGTACGAGTGCAAGGAAGATGATGAGGTTGAACGGCTTCGGCGTTAAATGGGTATGGATCTCGTTGCCTTCAAATCTCTGAGTTTGCGCAGCGATGATGTAGCGGTTGAGATAAACTTTTTAGTGGCTACCCGCTCGATGTGGTATAATTCTGGGAAACGGAAAGGAGGAGTAATTATGAAGATCACTTATAAGGGATTTGTGAGGGAAATGATAGAGAGGAATCCAGTAACCATCGGTCCCGATGCGTCCTTTTTTGAAGCTCGGAACTTAATCCAGGAAAAGGGTATCCGGCATCTGCTTGTAGTGGATAAGAATAACAGAGTACTTGGAATCGTTACAGACCGGGATATTCGGGAGGCAGCCCCTTCTGATGCCTCGACATTGAGTATCAAAGAAATGAATTATCTATTAGGACATTTAAAGGTTTCAGCTTTCATGACGCCAAAAGATAAGTTAATCACGATTACTCCTGACACCCTTATTGAAGAAGCAGTTCAATTGATGCATGAACATAAGATCGGGTGTCTTCCTGTTATGGAAGGGAAAAAACTCTATGGAGTTATTACAGAAACGGATGCCTTGGACCTTCTTGTTGATTTATTTGGTCTCAAGCAAAAGGGTACCCGGTTGACCGTCGCCCTTGAGGATAAACCTGGTACGATGTTTGGGATACTTGAAGTGTTTAAAAAACATAATGTGAATGTTATCAGCATCGCATCCCCTTCTTTTATGGTAGAGGGGAAAAGGCTCGCTGCTATACGGATTAGAACAGAAAAATACAAGGATATTGTTAAGGATTTGGAAAAAGCGGGCTACCCAGTGCTCTCCATAGGCAAGTGGCCATCTGTATAGTGAACAGATATTTTTTCTTTCTGACTCACAATTTAGGTCAAGCGGGATCTTCGGATTAGTTTCAAGGAAATCAATCGATTCTGAAGATCGTCAAGAAGGCATTCCTCTACGACATATTGACCTCTTCGAGCTCAATGTGGCAAAAATCAGCTACACAATCTCACAGCGAAACGAATTGGGGTGACTATGAAACTGGTCTCCTTTGATCAGATGCGCCGCATCGAGAGGGAATCTGACGCGGCGGGGCACACTTACGCGGCGATGACGGAACGTGCAGGGACGGCAGTGGCCGCGGCCATCCAGTTGCGCGTCGGGATGAAAGACAAAAGCGTGCTTTTGCTGGTAGGCCCCGGCAACAGAGGCGGCGATGGGTTGGTGGCTGCGCGCGTGTTGCGCCAGGCCGGTGCCGAGGTTTTATGTTACTTGCTACACGACCGGCCGGACGACCCACTGCTGGCAGCTGTGCGCGAACAAGGCTGCTTCATCGCCAATGCATTGGACGACAACCGGTTCCTCGCGCTAGGCCGACTTGCCAAGAGTGCAGACGTCGTCGTGGACGCACTTCTGGACGCCGGAACCGCGCATCCCATCGAAGGCGACTTGGCAAAAATTTTGAACATTATCAAGGACGAAGCAAAGTGCAGAAGAGAACTCAGTGAGACCAAGGAGCTTGCAGAAATTCCCGCTGTTCAGACAAGTCCGTCAGTTCCTGCCGCTTCCGTTCCACTTGTCGTCGCTGTGGATGGTCCTACTGGACTGAACTATGAGACTGGTGCGCTCGATCCGAGCGCGCTTCCGGCAGATCTCACCGTGACGTTTGCCTATCCGAAGCTAGGGCATTTCGCGTTCCCTGGTGCGTTCGCGTGCGGCCAGCTCGTCGTCGCCGACATCGGCATTGCCCGCAAGCTGGCCGATGACGTTGCGCTGGAAGTGACGGATGCCGGGATGATTCGGGCAATGCTGCCCGCCCGCCCACCCGATGCACACAAGGGAACTTTTGGCAAAGCATTGATTGTTGCTGGCTCCATCTACTACCCCGGCGCGGCAGCACTTGCGGCACAGGCAGCGACACGCGTGGGCAGCGGACTCGTGACGCTGTGTCCGCCCCGCTCGATTTGGAGCGCGGTCGCCTCCAAGCTGACCGAGGTGACGTATCTGCCACTGCCCGACGATATGGGCGTGCTGTCCGAGAATGCTGTTCAAGTGCTGGCGGAACGAATCGAAGGTTACCAGGCGCTTTTGATCGGGCCAGGGCTGAGCACCAAAAGGGAAACCGTTGCATTCGTCCACCGCTTGTTGAGCATCGAGCCGTCCATCAAGAAAGCACGTATCGAATCGGAGCCTAGAAGACTCACGCTCCCGCCGCTGGTGGTGGATGCAGACGCGCTCAATGCTTTGTCCGAAGTGGCCGACTGGGCTAAGCATCTTCCGCGCCTCTCCATCCTGACGCCCCATCCGGGCGAAATGGCACGGCTGATGCGGGCGGAAGACAAATCGGAAATCGCTTCTGACCGCATCGGTGTGGCGCGGCGGATGGCAGCACAATGGGGACACATTGTTATCCTGAAGGGCGCGCGGTCGTGCTGCCGTTTGCCAATCTCGCGCTAGCGACGGCGGGTAGCGGTGACGTGCTGGCAGGCGCGATTGTGGGATTGCTGGCACAGGGGCTTAAGCCGTTTGAGGCGGCGACTTGCGGGGCATTTCTCCACGCGATGGCGGGCGAGTTTGCCCGGCGTGACATTGGCGATGCGGGCGTCGTAGCAGGTGACCTATTGGTCCGGCTACCCAGTGTCATCCGCCAGTTGCGCTGATTGGAAATCAGGAGCCATACTGTTCTGAGCTCTTGATTCTGGATGGACTAAATTGGACTATGGAAGAAATTGAGGTTGAAAAAAGCCCCATGTGTGAAGATTGCAGAAGGAGGGAGATCGCATCTTGAGGATTAAGGTAAAATTCTTCGCATCATTCAGAGAGCTATTTCAGGAAGGGGAGGTCGAGCTTCAAAGTGGAAGCACTATGGGGGATCTTTTAAATCTCCTGTGTGATTCTTCCAAACGCCGAGAACAAATATTCGATGGCGCTGAGCTTAAACCTTATCTGTCAATCTTGAAAAACGGGCAACATATTCTTCACCTGAACGGCCTCGAAACGAAACTTGATGACGGCGATACCATTGCCATATTTCCTCCTGTTGGTGGGGGGTAAAATATTAATGAGGTTACAGAGATTGCCTATGGATATTACTTTCTGGCTTTTTTCTCTTTTACGCTTATTGACCTCCTCGGTCTTGAGTGCTTTCGTGAAGCTCTCGGCCGCCGCGTTGTCGTATGGATTACCTTTGCCCGACATACTGATCCGGAACTGATACGCCCGCAAGCGAGGCAGAAGCGCCCAGGGGAGGACTTCATCCCCATGCCGCATCGAATTTCTGCGGCTCCCGGCAAGGCTGAGAAATTACACGGTGCATAAAGTGAAAGAAATAGCATTGAGAAAAGGGACGTTCCAATAATCCATTGACTCCGAAATCGGGGTCCAGTGCCATCCCTAACCCACAACGAAAGGAGAGGAACCCATGGAACAGGAAAAGAAAGAAGCTCAAGCTAAGGTAAAGAAGTTGGAGGCCCAACTCAAAGAATGGGGCATTGATCTCGAAAAATTTAGGGCTAAGGCCGAAAAGACCAAGGAAAAGCGGAAAGCCGAACTAGAGAGGGAGGTTACAGCGCTGCGGGCCAAGCTGAATGAAGGGCAGAACAAGCTGGAAGAGTTGAAGAAGACAGGCGACGCGGCATCTGGGGAGGTGAAGAAAGGGGTCGAAAATGCCTGGGCCGAATTAAAGAAGGCCTTCGAGAGCGCTACCGCAAAATTCAAGTGATTACAGCCAAAAACAGAGAGTAAAAGGAATTTTTTTCCCTCAGTGGGATCGCGTTAACACTGCTTAGCACGGTGCTGCTGGGTGTTGTTGGCGCGTGGGGTGATCGCCGTGCTATTTCGATAGCTGAGCTGAGAAGAAATCAGCCGAGCGCGCTGCCAAACGGGTCTCTGGCGTTAAAGCCGTGGCTGAAGAGATCGAGATCAGACTACCTGGTTCCAGCGAGCGGACTGACCCAGATATCGCTCGGGCGGCAGAGAACGCATTGGCATGGGATGTCTGGGTGCCGAAAGATCGCATCAAGGTGATTGTCGAACGCGGTTGGGTCACCCTGGAAGGAGAGGTTGATTGGCTTTATCAAAAGGGCGGCGCTGAGAATGCAGTGCGCCACCTTACCGGGGTTAGAGGGGTTACCAATCAGATTACGATCAAACCGCGGGTGACGCCAGGAGAGATCCGGAAGAAGATCGAGGCGGCGTTTCAACGCAATGCCAACCTCGACGCAAAGAACGTCAAGGTTTCGACCTACGGAAGTAAGGTAACACTTAGTGGTAGCGTTCATTCCTGGGTGGAGAGAGAACAGGCCGAACTTGCTGCCTGGGCCGCACCGGGGGTCTCTCACGTCGAGAACAACGTCGTAATTAAGATCTGAGGAATAAATCCCACGTGTCTCAATCTCGATGATCGATAACAAGGAGGAAAGAATATGCGAATCAAGGATAGGATGACAAAGAACCCCGTTACAGTGAACCCTGACACATTGGTTTTGGATGCCCAAAAGATAATGAAAAAGAACAATGTCCCGAGGCTTCCCGTGGTTGAAAAAGCCAAATTGGTTGGGATCGTCACTAAACATGACCTTCTCGAAGCTGAACCTTCGCCTGGCACACCAGTGAGCCTCCATGAATTGAATTAATGAATTGATTTAAATGCGCGAAAGTCAGGATTTGACCAGACAACCATTGTCAAGTGTGATGGCGACTACTTCCTGTACTCGTGATTTTTGAGTTTTGGCCTTCAATACGCTCTTTCAAATGGCAATCAATAATTCTTGTTGAAGTTTCCATTTAAAATTAGTAGACTCTTTTCAAATTATAGGCCTCTAATCATTTCCACCTATTGTTGCGTACCGGTCGCGACCCCGATTTCTATGGTTCCGCTCCGGGTACTTTAGCAGACAGTGGGGCGGTGAGCTGATGTAAACAACTGGCCCAAGAACCATAACTTCCCTTTAGTGGAATGTTTCATTTATAAGCTGGTGCACGTCCTCGTATTTCAAACGTGATAATGAGTGTGAGGTCGACTTCAAAGTCAAGTAGCCCGGGGGGCACGATGAAACATGTCAGCAGAGTCGAAGAAGCCGTCAACGCGGCCACTATCCCATCCGGGAGCCGCATTTATTGTTCTGGAAACGCAGCTACACCCCAGGGACTGCTCAAACAGCTCGCTACGGACGAGTCGATCCGAGACGTTGAGTTGTTTGGAGTCCTCTTTCTCGGAGATATCGAGAAGTTGTTTTGTCAGGGATGTTGTAACCGTATTACACACCGAGTGATCTTCAACGGTTCTTATTCCCGTTTCGCAGTGAACAACGAGTGGGCCATGTACCAACTCCTGCATCTCTCTGATATCCCAAGGCAACTCCAAAAACATATTCATCCCAACATTGTTTTCGTTTCCGTAGCCGGTCCGGATAACGGCGGTAATTTCAGTCTGGGCACCACCGTCGAAGCAGTGCTGGCCGCCATCGAAGTGGCGAAGGCCAACAACGGTCTCGTGATCGCGGAGCGGAACACTCAGATGCCCTTCGTCATTGGGACCACTATCACCGCCGACATGATCGATTACCTCGTTGATACTGACTACGACTTGCCCGTCAACCCTTCTCTTCAGCCAGATGAGCGGGCGAAGAAAATTGGCCAGCTGATTGCCGATCTGTTTATTCACGATGGCTGCACCCTGCAATACGGTATCGGAGAGGTCCCGGAGGCGGTGACCGATGTCATCATTAACAAAGGGGTAAAGAACTTGGGCATACACACTGAACTCTTGGCGGATGCAATGCGTAAGCTGATCGAGGTCGGCGTAGTGACCAACAAGTACAACGCAAGAAAGTTCTCGATCTCCACACTCTTTCTGGCTGGCAGCCCTAAGGGGTACAGATGGTTTGATTACAATAGCTCGGTCCAGAGTCGTCCCTGCGATCTCACCAATAATGTGCTGAACATTGCCCGAGAACCGAACATGGTAGCCATCAACAGCGCCATCGGCGTCGATCTACATGGGAATATCTGGGCGGACTCACTGAACGCTACACAGATCTACAGCGGCATTGGGGGACAATCGGACTTTCTGCGCGGAGCGTATCTCTCGGAGGGTGGAGTACCCATCATTGCGCTTAAATCCACCACCACAAAAGGTTCTTCGAAGATTCTGGACAAATCTCCGGAGGGCATTTCAGCCACGGCGACCGCCGCCGACCCAGTGGTCATCGTGACCGAGCACGGGGCCTTCGATCCCCGTGGATTGAGCATCTGCGAACGGACCGTCGGCATCGCCCACCTGGCAGAACCGGAAGTTCGGGAACGATTGCTGAAGCATATCTATGACAGCCCCCGGTTTCATAAGCCGCGGCAGAACTTGAGCCATCGAAGGCCAAAAGGGTTCTTCCCCTTTGAGGATTTGTAACTTTCTTACAGCTCCAACCTTCTTCGACAGAGCAGAAGAGAGGGACCCGTTCCCGGTCATCCCGTCCGTTGACAAAAATCAATCCAAAAAGGCAGCCGGGTGCGCTGGTTGAGCTTTAGATCGGCATCTTTGGCGATTTCGCTGCTTGCTTACCCAGCAGCAAATGCCCAAGTCACCTTTTAATGGGTGCATAATCGAGTCTGTGGCCTTATACGTAAAGAGGCAACACTTTCCCTAAACCACCATCTCACTTTCTTCCTTGTCCTCAAGTTAGGAATCTATATCTGATTACCAGATTTCAAGCGGTAATTCTCAAAAGATAATTTTCACAATCTCATTTTCGTATTGACAAAGTAGTCACTCTTGGTATTGTTAATTCGTCAATCCTAATAAAATTTTCTCTTTGCAAAGGGGGTGGTGGTTTTGGGAGTAGTGGCTCCTTATCCATGGACCCCATCCCAACTAATAACATAAACCACCATGAACGCGTTTCTTACCACTTGCACGGGAATAGATGCGATGGTGAACGCCGTGGAGGCGTACGTATCACTCGGGCACTCGCCGCTGACGGATCTCCATGCGCTGCAAGCCGTGCGGCTGATCAGTGCTAATCTTCAGAAATCGATCGCCGAGCCGAACAATCTCGAGTACCGCAGTAACATGATGCTTGCTAGTCTCGAGGCTGGTTTGGTTTTCTCGAACGCAAGCTTGGGTGCGGCACACGCCATGGCCCATGGCCTAGGTGGTCTGCTCGATCTGCCGCACGGCCAATGCAACGCAATGATTTTGGACGGCGTGGTTGATTTTAACTATGGCCAGGCTGCACAGCGTTACCGGGATATAGCGGCTGCTATGGGCATCGAAGTCGGTGACATTCCTTCCGGCGAACTTCGCAAACGGCTTGTCGCTGAGATTCGGCGGCTACGGGAAACGGCAAGCCTCGGTTACACGTTGTCCCGAATTGGGGTCCATCGGACCGAGGTGCATGATCTCGCCGGCCTCGACTCTGGAATCGAAGATCAGATCCCTCAAGATCAACAAACATCGCTTCAATCCCGCCTAGCTGCTGTAATCCCTCTCTCTGAAAATCCCGATCATTTTTCGCGAACTATCGCTAATTCGCGAAAACTCGTGACCTTGTACTTCGTGCAATCAAGTATTTTCAATGACTTACGATTGGCATTCGCATTGCAGTATGACAGTGGATCATGGTGGTTTCAAGTGAGAACCGATGACGTTGAAAACTCAGAGGTCGGCGAAAGAGGATGTCGATGTATGATATTGCTCAATCCTTAATTGATGCTGACCGCTTAATCAGACCGTAACGATTTATTATATTTGATCTTTTTCAATCTAAATGCATACTAATAACCCGAAGGGCAGAGTTCCACGGGCTTTGCCCGTGGGTATCTACATGCATACTAAAACAGTATGCTTTGGTAACATAGGGAGGATTGATATGGATCAGGATATAATCGAACTTAAGGAGAGCGAGAAAGGGTTGCTTTTTCAAATTCTAAGAGCCTTAAGAAGCATTCGATATGGCTATGTTCAGATCACTGTCCAAGATTCCAAGGTCGTGCAGATCGATAAAATGGAAAAGACCAGATTTGATAAGACAGATTCTTACATATTGGAAAAGGAATGGGGGATTTGAAGGGGACTTCATGTGATGCTGTCGAATGGGCCAATGAGAATCATTCTGAATTTATAAGGAAAGGAGGTGAGTGGGTAACCTTTGTATTCGTAGCAATGGCAGTCCACCGGTCTTACCGGAAGACCGTCGTTGTAAAATAGGTCTTTAACCTGAACGGATTTGACCAGACAACTGGAGAATCCTCAGGAAAAAAGAGGAGGATTATCATGCAAAAGATTACAGTTGTCATTTTCAGTATTTTGATTGCAGCATTCATGTCGCCTGTTACCCACTCCTATGCAGGAGTGCCATTAAACAACCTTGAAGGGGTTGGAGGCATTGCCTATAACCCGATCGCCTATACTGCGGGCCAACCTTGGGAATCCTCCCTCTCGTTCGAATCCGGCACTGCCGAAAATCCCTCTCCTAAAAAGGATGCTGAAAAGGAAAGCTTATTTTCTTTAAAAAATATTTTTTCAAAACCTCAGATGGGTGCCTGGTATGTCAGACTGAATGATTGGGCTCCCCATTCAGATATCGATTGGGGCAATATCTCGGTTGCTGAAACCTTTTTTAAACGTGTTGAGGTCTCCTATGGATATCAATTCGTCTGCATTGGAGGGGGGTCCAACGTCCACAAAAACAACATCGGGTTTAAAGGGCTTCTTTTGGAGGAAAATTTCAAAAGTTTGAATTTCATACCCGCCGTTTCAGCAGGGATCATCTGGAAACATTCCGATGTACATCTGGACCCCCATGTTCACTCCTCCGGATGGGATTTTTACCTGGTGGCCACCAAGATGATTACGCAACTTCCCAGGCCCGTGCTCCTTTCGGCAGGAGTGCTTTCCACTCAGGGGCGAGTTACAGGCGTCTTGGGGTTTGACGAGCGCCGAAAATATGCAACCGCATTCGCTAACATAGACGTCATTCCTTTTAATAACATTGTTATTAATAACACCGCGCTAGGTAGCATCGCGGTAGGCTTTGAGTTTAAAGAAGGAGCCCGGTTTAAAGATTGGAAAGACAAGAATTACTGGGATGTCCACGCCGCCTGGTTTGCCAACAAAAATTTAAGTTTGGTAGTAGCGTGGACAAATACCGGTAATACACAAGCCAAATATCACGGCGGCAAGTTTGGACTGGGGGATGGTTTTGTATGTAGTGTGCACTATGCATTCTAACAATCGTTCGTGGGACTTTAGAAAGGCTGGTGGGCAAATCGGCCGCGGAAAACATTGATAACAAAACAATTAAGAAGATGGCCAAATGCTTAGAGAAGCAGCTCGAGGTGATAGAATTTGTTTAAGAATCATTCTAAAGGAAAGGAGGAACGGCAATAAAGAAGATTTCGGTCTATTCTGAAAGTACACGGCGAAATGGGAAAGTTTGAAAATTTTGTTGAGCCATTAGATTAGATCTGATGAGATGTTTCGTGACCCAATGGCACAGGAGGAAACAAGAATAAAGGTGGAGATTTCTGGTGTTACTATCCCAGAGGAAAGGAGGCAAAAGTGATGGAAAAAGTCTTAATGATCAATGCAGATAAGTGCACAGGTTGCCGGAATTGCGAGTTGGCCTGCTCTTTCTCTCATGAAGGCGTATTCAGGCCGCGGCTTTCAAGTGTCCACGCCTATTCCTGGGAGCGCGAAGGGATTTCGGTTCCGATGATGTGCCAGCATTGCGAGGAAGCACCGTGTGTGTCCGTTTGCCCAACCGGGGCTATGCATGTAAACGAAGGCAACGGTCTGGTGGAGTGGAATAAGAACACCTGCATTCGCTGCAAAATGTGTACAGTGGCCTGTCCTTTTGGCAATGCTTTTTATGATGCAGCCAGCAGAAGCATCATTAAATGCGACATGTGCAAAGGGGACCCTGAGTGCGTAAGGTTCTGTCCAATGGAAGCGTTGACCTATGTAGAAGATACGATTGCCGTACGCGCTCGTAAGAAAGCCTTTGCAGCCAAATTTAAAGAAGCGTTTAAGGAGGTGAGCTAAAATGTTTGGTTGGACTGGAAATACCCTACGCATCAATCTTTCCAATGGAACAGTGACCCGGGAAGCCACAGATCCTAAGCTTGCAAAGCTTTACATCGGCGGACGGGGATTGGGAAGTAAAATCCTGTTTCAGGAGGCCGACCCCCACGTTGATCCGCTGAGCCCTGAAAACAAGTTAATCTTTGCCACAGGGCCATTTACCGGGACCTACGCTCCCTCCGGAGGACGCTATATGGTAATCACCAAGGCCCCATTGACCGGAACGATCGCGTCCTCAAACTCCGGCGGTAGTTTTGGCGCTGAGCTGAAGTATGCAGGATACGATCTGCTCATTTTCGAGGGGAAAGCCAACAAACCGGTCTACCTGTGGATCAATGACGACCAAGTCCAAATCCGTGATGCCGCCCATCTCTGGGGAAAGACCGCTCCCGATACCACAGACCTATTGCGTGCCGAAACGGATGACGAAGCGAAAGTGGCCTGCATCGGTCCTTCCGGAGAGAAAATGGTCCTTTTTGCTGCTGTGATGAATGAGATGCATCGGGCCGCAGGCCGAAGCGGCGTGGGTGCGGTGATGGGATCAAAAAACCTCAAGGCAATCGTCGTGACGGGCAGTGGAATGGTCGAGGTCGCTAATCCGGCGGGCTTTAAAGAAGCTGTTTTAAAGGCCCGTGGCAAGATCAAGGCTCACCCGGTTGCACAGGGACTGGGGACATACGGTACGGACGTGTTGGTAAACATTCTCAACGAAATTGGATCATTGCCAACACGGAACTACAGGGACAGTTATTACCCAACCGCAGATAAGGTCGGGGGAGAATCGCTGAGCAAGAATAACCTCCTGCGCACCAAAGGCTGCTTTTCGTGCGTCATCCATTGCGGCCGGGTCTCCCGTGTTACGCAGTCTAAATTTGCAGGAGAGGGTGAAGGACCGGAATATGAATCGGCATGGGGTTTCGGGCCTGCCTGCGGCATAGACAACCTGGATGCCGCTACCAAGGCAAACTTTATCTGTAATGAGATGGGATTAGATACAATCACGATGGGCTCTACCATTGCCTGTGCCATGGACATGTTTGAGGATGGTATTCTTACGCTAAAGGATACGGATGGCATACCCTTGAACTTTGGCAACGTAGAGGGCATGGTGGAAATGGTCCGCAAGACTGCCCTCCGGGAAGGGTTTGGCGATAAGTTAGCGCTGGGGTCTTATCGTCTTGCAGAGAGCTACGGCCATCCCGAGTACTCGATGTCGGTCAAGAAACAGGAAACCCCCGCCTATGATCCTCGCGGTATCCAAGGTATTGGTCTGAACTATGCGACAAATAATCGGGGCGGCTGCCATGTGCGGGGCTATACCATCGCAGTAGAGGTCCTTGGGAGCCCGTCCAAAATGGATCCCCATCTCACAGAAGGGAAGCCCAATTTAGTTATGGTTTTCCAAAACCTGACGGCTGCAGTCGATTCCTCGGGAGCCTGCCTGTTCTCGACCTTCGGCCTCGGGGCCGATGAGCTAGCGGAGATGCTGAGCGCCCTTACAGGGGTTCCTTATACCCCACAGGAGTTTGTGAAGGCCGGGGAGCGAATCTGGAATCTGGAGCGAATCTGGAACCTTAGAGCCGGATTCACCGGTAAAGACGATACCCTGCCCGCTCGCATGCTCAAGGATCCGATCAAGACGGGCCCCGCTAAAGGGAATGTGAGCAAATTACAAGTGATGCTGCCTGAATACTACGAATTGCGCGGCTGGGACAAGAAGGGCGTCCCGACTGAAGGTAAACTGAAGGAACTGCTTCTGGCCGGTTGATCGGTCAACGGGGAATCGAACAGTGCGGACATCGGCTTTCATGCTTCTATCCATTTGTGTTCTGGTGATCGGGGTACTGCTTCAATTGACGCTGGCTCGAGCCCTTTCTTCAAGGGGAAAAGGATGGTTTGCGTTTGGCAGTAGCCTCATCGCGTTGTGCGCTGCACTTGTTCGGTTCCCCCTTATCTATCGGGGTGAGGTGCAGGACGTCCATCTTCTGACGTGGGACGGACCCATCACGCTGAGTTACCATGTGGACGGTCTGAGCCAGCTTTTTGCCTTGATGGCATTAGGTATCGGCACGGCGATTCTACTCTATTCGGTCGGCTATATGGCTCATGATCGGTCAGCAACGCGATTCTACATGCTCATGCTGACCTTCATCGCCGGACTGGTTCATCTGGTTTACACCTCCGATCTTTTTCTTGTCTACCTGAGCTGGGAAGTGATCGGGCTCTGTTCTTTCCTTCTGATAGGGTTTTGGTATCAGAATAGAGAAGCAGCCGCCGGCGCCCGCAAGGTCCTGGTGATGACCCATATCGCAGGGTATGGTCTCTTGGCGGCAGTCCTCTTAATCTATCTGCGCACCGGGACTACCCAATGGACCGACCCACGGGTTGCCGCAGCTTTCAGCACAGGTATCTTCCTTCTCATGGTGCTTGCGGCCATGGCGAAATCAGTGCAATTTCCTCTTCACACCTGGATTCCGGACGCGATGGCCGCCCCGACGCCTGTAAGTGCGCTTCTTCATGCTGCATGCTACGTCAAAGCGGGTGTCTACCTCGTTGCCCGCCTGCACAGCCTTGGGCCATGGCCTATCGCCTGGCAAACTTTGCTGATCTGGATCGGAACACTCACCTTGTTAGTCGGGGCACTGTATGCCATGGTGCAGTCAGATATTAAACGGCTTCTTGCTTTCTCAACAGTCAGTCAGATCGGTTACATGATGTTCGGACTTGGGCTAAGCACACCCCTTGGAATTGCTGCTGGACTGCTTCACTGTCTCAACCACGGTATTTTTAAGGGCGGATTGTTCTTATGCGCAGGAGCGGTGCAGCATGCTACAGGAACAAGGGACATGGACCATCTGGGAGGGCTGGGGCGGCGGATGCCAAAGACCATGGTCCTGTGGCTTATCGGAGCAGGAAGCATTTCAGGGTTGCCGCTGTTTAGCGGATTCGTGAGCAAATGGCTCATTTACAACGCCGCACTGGAAGCCGGCCAATTCATCCCGGCCCTGATTGCTTGGATTGTGAGCATACTCACCGTCTTCTACTTTCTCAAAGCGACGACCGGCGTCTTTCTGGGTAATGAAACAGCCGAAACAACCAACGTGCACGAGGTGCCCTGGCCGATGGTCTTCGGAATGGCCATTCTGGCAGGAGGCAACATCCTCTTGGGTATCGCACCACAGTTGGCTGTGGGTTACGTCATCAATCCTTTACTTTCAGCTTTGGGCTCAAAACCGGTTATAGGGATATCCTGGTTGGGGTTAACTGCAGGAAGTGGGAGTTGGTTTACGACACCAGGTCTGATTCTGGCAATATTAGCTGTTGGAGCAGGGGTTTTGGTTTACTGGATTGCTATTCCAGCGCCTTCTAAGGAATTAGCCGTGAAGGTATCTCCCAACGGAACGAGCGATGTCTTCAGTGGCGGTGAAGCTTTGACGGGTTCGTCACATCTATCTGCCAGTGACTTTTCATTCATCTTGAAGAATCATCTGGGTTCGTTTTACCGTTGGGCTGATATGGATCGATACTACCTGGTCCTTTGGCGTCAATTATTGAGGATAAGCGATGCCGTGGGCGGGATCAGTAGATGGCTCGAAGAACGTGCTATCATTGCGATACTGATTTTGGTGATCTCCTTTGGCGTGTTGATCGGGTTACTGCCGAAGAGTGACGGAGGTCAGAGCCCCCATGCAATTCAACCCGTAGGGTGGCCTGTCATCTTTGGCATAGGCTTATCATTATTGGCCCTTCTGGTTACTGGGTATACAATACAAAAGGGGCGCCGACTTCTGCCCCTTTTCGCTATTTCAGGATTGCTGGCTCTTTTAGGACAAGTTATAAATCAACACTTGATTAGTCTATTGCTGCTGGAAGGGTCCTCACTGGTGGCGCTTCTCATGGTGTGGAAAAGTGGCAAAACGCGCGCTGTGCGTTTTGTCTACTTGCTGGCTGTTCTTCTATCGGCTGGAGCTATCAGCAGTGGAACACTAATGTTGGACAGTGCCTCACCCAATCTACTCCTTTGCTTAATGATGACTGGTTTCGTGCTCAAATTGGCACTTGTTCCTCTTTATGTATGGCTTCCAATGGTGGCAGAGGATACCTCTGCTCCCATTGTCGGCTTGGTAGTGAGTGTAGTGGATGTAGCTGCTTTTGGTGAACTGCTGATGCTTCGACAATCTTCTCCTTGGCTTTTCACCCTGACAGGGCCGTGGCTAACAATAGCTTTGCTCTCGACGCTGGGAGGCGCTCTGTTAATGCTTGCGCAGAATGATTTGAAGCGCCTTTTGGCTTTCTCTACGATTGAAGATACGGGCTACTTGATGTTTGGGGTGACGTTGGGGGGAGATCTGGGATTGAAGGGAGCAGTTCTTGGCATAACGGTTCACTCCCTCGCGAAAGCCCTTCTCTTCTCGAGTCTGGCATTCGTAGAATCGGATGATAGCCCTCCCACATTGGCCATGCGAGGACTGGCCGCCAGGTATCCGATTTCTGCATTCGGTTTCCTGTTGGGGGCTCTGGTCATGATCGGCGTGCCCCCTACCGCTGGCTACATCGCCAGATGGCGGCTCTACGGTGCCGCGCTCCAAATGGGATTTCCTTATCTGTTCATGATGTTGCTATCAACCGCTCTTGCCTTGTTGGCTTACTCCCGGGTTGTCGCGCTCTGTTGGTGGGGAGCGAGTAATGATGGAAATAAGGGCCGCGAACCCGCCCTTCTCGGTGTGCCCATCATTGGATTGTGCGTTATCCTTTTGTTGGTGGGGCTGTGGCCGGGATTATTGGGATAGTCAATGGTCATTCAGGGATCAGACGATGAGAATCCTTAATAAATTAGTCAGCATAGCCAGAGAACGATCACCGTGGCTTTTCCACATGAATACGGGAGGCTGTAATGGATGCGACATTGAACTCACAGCTTGCCTGAGTCCTCGCTATGATGTAGAGCAGGCTGGAATGCTCTTGGTGGGCAGTCCGAGACATGCAGATATCCTCTGCGTCACAGGTCCCGTGACTCATGGAACCCGAGCTGCCTTAGAAGCCATCTATACCCAAATGCCAGAACCCAAGGCAGTTGTTGCTATTGGTAGCTGCCCGGCGACTTGTGATGTCTTCGCCGGAAGCCCGGCAATAGAGGGTCCCCTGGATCACATCCTACCTGTGAATGTATATATACCAGGCTGTCCGCCCCGACCCAATGACATCATTAACGGGGTTGCACGGGCGGTTACAATCCTGGCAAGCAAAGGGAAAGACAGTTTGAACAAGGATAAGTAGAAAATGAGTATTGGAAAATCCCTCTTAGCTCTTTTCGTAATACCGGGTCTTCTCTATGCTATACCTATGGCCTGGTTAATGCTCTGGATCGAACGCAAGATGAGGGCGAGAATGCAGGGTCGGATTGGGCCATTTTTCTATCAACCTTTTTTTGATTTCATTAAACTGATGGCTAAACGTCCGATCCCTCGATCTCGATTTGATACCCTGTGGATGATAGGACTACCTGTTGCAGCCATCGGTGCATTACTTGCTTCGTTGGCCCTATTGCCTGTCTTCTCGACTTCAAGTGGATTCACCGGCGATCTGGTATTGCTGATTGGCCTGATTGAGGTGCCGTCACTATGCGCCGTTTTGGCAGGGTTTGCCTCTCGGTCTATTTTCGGGCAAGTGGGGGCGACCCGCGAAGCAATTTTGAGTATCACTTACAATCTCCCTTTCCTCACGGCCATTGTAGCTTTAGCTACCTCTGCTAAAAGTATCCGTCTCACTGACATCGCTTTAGTTCCATCAGGGCCTGTCCGCATTTTGGTCGTTCTCACTTTTCTATTTTGCCTTCCTGTCAAATTGCGCGTCAATCCTTTCTCTCTGTCCAATGCCGAGCAGGAGATCTATGCTGGTCCCACAACGGAATTTGATGGTCCTCGATTGGCCTTGTGGGAGCTCGCGCACGGCCTGGAATGGGTGGTACTTACTGGAATTGTAGCCTGTATCGCCTTACCTTTTAGAGTCGGCTCATGGATGGGTGACATCGCCCTCTTTGCACTTTTGTCACTCATACTGGTCATCATGGTCACAATCATCGCAGCGGCCACTGCGCGTCTCAAAATATCGCAGGCAATTCATTTTTATCTGAAGTGGAGTATGGGCATAGCCATCTTGGCCGTCATCATGGCGGTGTTGCCTAATTTACTGAAGTGACGCCATGAATATTCTTCAGATACTTACAAAAAACTTATTACATAAACCGGTCACGTTGCGGTTTCCCAAAAAAGTACCTGAGCCCAATGGTTACCATGGACTGGTCAAAATAGACGAAAAGAAATGTCTTTGCTGCGGGATATGCGCTTATGTCTGTGTTTCCAAGGCTGTCGTTACAACCGATCTCCATGACAGCTGCGAATGGGAGTATCATCCCGGCCGATGCACCTTTTGCGGGAAATGCGCTGACTCCTGCCCTGGATATGCGCTGTCGATGGAAGCGAAGTCTGGTCATTCATACTCTCAACCCGAAGAGTTGAACGAGATACACCGCATTCCTTATCCTATTTGTCCAGAATGCGGCCGTCCAACCCCGCCGGTGAAGGAGGCGATGCTGCTGCGTGCTTTCAAAGAAATAACAGAACAGATACGTTCAAGGGGGTTGCTATGCCAGCGTTGCCGCCGGCGGCGTTCACAGAAAGATTTGTGGGCCACCGCAGGGAAAGCGATTCCCCCTAAAGGCAAGCCCCGTTAGAAGTAGGTTACCGGAGGGAATTCCTGATGAACGAAGAAAAATTTCTAACGGGCGAGCAGCGGGGCTTTCTAACGGGGTAAATAGCCTAAGTGAACGTGGAATCTATGGATAATGGTGAAGAAATTCTTGCTCAATTAAGCCCGGGGAAATCCTGGGAGAAGAGATCTGACGGTTGGTGGTTGGAAACTCGAGATATGGATGTGGAGAAGATGGCTCATTTGATGACTGAGGCGAAGGCTCGCCTTGTAACGATCACCGCATACGAGGTATCAAATGGCGAGTTCCGGATCATCTACCACTGGGATCTGGAAGGCCGGATGTTAAATATAATTGCGATGACTTGCAAAAAGAGCATTCCCAGCATTGCCATGATTCATCCTGCTTCTGACTGGATCGAAAGAGAAATCCATGACTACTTTGCCGTTCAATTTACTGGTCGGGAGTTGCCGCCACTCTTATTAAATCCTGAAGATTCGCCCGGGATTTTCCTTGATCACCCTCGAACCGAGCATGAGAAAGGAAAGGGAAAAGAAAAATGAGTTTTACTATTCCTATAGGTCCCTATCATCCTTCGTTGGAAGAACCCTTTAAGTTAGAAGTAAAATGTCAGGGTGAGATTGTCCAAGATGCCACCATGCATATCAAATTCAATTTTCGCGGAGTGGAATGGCTTGCACAGAGACGTAACTACAGCCAAGCCGTTGCTTTAGTCGAGCGAATGTGCGGCATTTGCTCAAACTTGCATACGCTGACTTTCTGCAGAGCGGTGGAACAATTAGCTGGATTGTCCGTTCCGACAAGAGCTCAATATATTCGTGTGATTATCGCGGAACTTGAAAGACTTACCTCCCACGCGTTGTGGGCTGGCGTTGCCGCCGAGATCATAGGTTTCCAGACGGTGTTTATGACATGCCTTGGTTTGCGCGAGCGTTTGATGGATATCCTTGAAATCATTTCTGGCAACCGTATTCATAAGGGAATGAATTGCATTGGAGGAGTAAACCGGGAAATATCAAGTCCTGAAACAGTTTTGGATATCGTGAGATGGATCCGGCAACAGATGGAGGAAAAACTAATTCCCATTTTTGCCACGGATCGGACAATACGCGTTAGGTGCATAGGAATAGGTGTCCTGACAAAAGAAACGGCTATGGATTGGGGTGTTGTCGGGCCGACTGCCCGGGCCTCAGGCGTGTCCGCAGATATACGGCGTTCGGCTCCCTATGCTGCCTACGACCAACTGGAATTCAAAGTACCCGTTGAAACTTCGGGTGATGTATTTTCACGAGTGGTGGTTCGCTTGCTTGAAATGGTTGAAAGCTGCCGTATGATCGAGCAGGCGTTCAAGCAGATGCCGCCCGGGCCAATCCGGGGGCCCAAATTTGTGGAGGTACCGTCAGGTGAAACAGTTGTTCGCTCCGAGGCCCCCCGTGGAGAAGTCTTTTACTATGTTGCCTCTGATGGCTCAGATGTTCCAATGCGGGTGAAAATCCGTACACCAAGCCTCGTGAATATGCCAGCCGTGAGGTTGATGGTACTCGGAGCCAATCTTGCCGATGTTCCACTGATCAATGCCTCGATTGACCCATGCTACTCGTGTACCTGTAAGTAAAAAAATCATATGAGGAAATATTAAATGTTGTCAGAAAGAGATTTACAGCGATACGAGAGACAAATAAGAATCTTTGGGAAGGAAGGGCAGGAAAAGCTTAAGAAGGCAAAAGTCTTTATCGGCGGGGCCGGTGGCTTGGGTTCTTCCATATCGTTATACCTGGCCGCAGCAGGGGTCGGCAGGATCCGGATCGTGGATCATGGCACGATCGAGTTGAGTAATCTAAACAGACAATTGTTGTACGCGGATGATGATTTGGGAAAGGGAAAGTCCGACTGTGCAAGAGAAAGGCTGAAAAGATTAAACCCGAGTATCGAGGTCGAGACCTTTAGCGAAACGATCGCTGAAGAGAATGTCAATAAGCTTGTCGCTGACTCTGACCTCATCGTCGATGCATTGGATAATTTCCCCACAAGGTACCTGTTGAACACGGCTGCTCAAGTGAAGAATATCCCTCTGTTTCATGGGGCTGTCGAGAGATTGTACGGACAAGCGACAACCATTATTCCCGGACAAACAGCTTGCTTGAGGTGTATATTCCCCAATGCCCCGGCGCCATCTGCTGTTCCGGTGGTCGGTTCGTTTTGCGGTGTGATCGGATGTATTCAGGCTACGGAAGTAATCAAATACATCAATGCCACCGGCAAGCTCCTGAAGAATAAATTGTTGATGGTGGACGGGCTGAATTCAACCCTGGAGGAAATCGAGGTTCAAAGAAACCCCGGTTGTGAAGATTGCAGAAGGAGGGAGATCGCATCTTGAGGATTAAGGTAAAATTCTTCGCATCATTCAGAGAGCTATTTCAGGAAGGGGAGGTCGAGCTTCAAAGTGGAAGCACTATGGGGGATCTTTT
>Ga0335070_10000650_pt1 | contig 39179 bp, 37 predicted proteins | sample Lox_Sample_13_FD_206722 | JGI IMG/M metagenome (GOLD analysis project Ga0335070, IMG submission 206722) | Soil microbial communities from Loxahatchee National Wildlife Refuge, Florida, United States - Lox_Sample_1.3 | ecosystem: Environmental > Terrestrial > Soil > Wetlands | place: USA... | reverse complement strand
GTGCAGCCCGCCGGCGGGTTGACGACCACTGCGATCGCGGTCTGGGCGACCGGGATCACGAGGACCTTGGCACCGTTGGCCGAGGTCTGGGCGTTGGCGATCTGGGTGGCGTTCGGACCGTCGTCAGAGGCGACGAAGGCCCGGGTCGTGTCGGTGGTGGTGGTGCCGTTGAAGTTCCAGGCGTTGAGGCCGTTGGCCGAGCCGGGACCTTCGTAGCTGACTTTCGGTTCCGTGCCTTTGCCGGTGCAGAAGGTGTTGTAGGCCGGATTGAGGACTTCCTTCTGGGCTACTTTCTGCAGCGAAGCACCTTCGCCGAAGATGTTGGAGCCGGAGCAGGTGGGCGACGCAGCCGCGCTGCCAGCGCTCACCCCGCCGACCCCGAGGGCGACTACGACCGCCCCAACCAGGAGCCCGGCACGAGTGCCCCTCCTGGCAGATTTCCGCTTCACAGACAACATGTAGATCTCCTTGGATCGTGTTACCCGCCGTTCTTTTTTCTCTCTGCGGGACTGCCGGCATCCTCGCCAGCCAGGAAGGGGCAGGATGTGAACGCTGCGGGAACTTGAAGTGAAAGTTCTCCACCCCCCTCAGTCCACTCACTCGAGGTCCACGGCATCAAGCCATCCCGCCCAAGGACGGTGTTAGTTGGAGGCGATCTGAAAGAGTGCGAGTTTCGTACTAGGCAGGGTGGGAGTTTTGATTTAGACCCATACCTGACAGTACGAGATTGGTACCAGTCGGGAGAGCTCCAGACGACGGCGTCGCCAGCCCAGCCGAGGGCTCAATTGTGAAGATTCGGCGACGGCTGTTTACAACGCACCTCCTTGCTCGGCCCCTGCTTCGCGGCACGGACGCACCCAGTCTCACCCTCGAGTCGAGCGTTAGGACGGCGGCAGATCGAGCCGCCGGTTGGAAATTCGTTCGATCCCCGCCAGCGCGAGCCTCCCCGCCGCGTTGGGTGGCTAGTCATGTCGATCCCCGACGCCACCGTGGAGGCCGAGCCGCGCACCCTGATCGAAGGCGCGGAGGCGGCGATGCCGGAGACGGGGACGGCCTGGCCGCGGCGGATTCGCGAGAGCAACCGGCGAGAGGGGGCCCGGCGCGGATGGTGGGGCGAGGACGCGGCCGCGGTCAATGCCGGCAGCGCCCGCGACTCCGTCTTCAGGCGCTTGCTCGCCGCCAGCGACCTGCTCGCGGCGACCGCGGCCTTCGTCCTCACCGTCGTCGTCCTCGGCCGCGACGCGCTCGGAACCTGGGCGCCGCTGGCGATCCTCCTGGTCGTCCCCGTCTGCAAGCTGGCCGGTCTCTACGACCGCGACGAGCACCTCCTTCACAAGACGACGCTCGACGAGGCGCCAACGCTGCTCTCGGTCGCCGCCCTCTACACGCTGCTCGCCTTCCTGGCCGGCGACGCGCTGGTCGACGGGACGCTCGGCAGGGGCCAGGCGCTCGTCCTCCTCGGCACCCTCTTCGTCGCGATGGTCCTCCTCCGGGCCCTGGCCCGGAGGCTCGCGGCGAGACTGGTCGACCCGGAGCGCTGCGTGGTGATCGGCCACGCAGCCCCCGCCCACCGGCTCGCGGCCAAGCTCGAGCGCTGCCCCGGAGCCAACACCCGCGTCGTCGGCCGGATCCCGCTGTCGGGGTCCGACGTCAGCTTCAACGAACTTCCGATCCTGGGGAGCTTCGAAGCGCTCGAGCGGCTGCTCGAGCGTCACCGCATCGATCGGGCCGTGATCGCGCCTGGAGGAGAAGACAACGACCAGCGTCTGCAGGAGGCGATCATGACCGTAAAGCGCCTCGGCGTCCGGGTCAGCGTCCTCCCCACCGTCTTCGAGGCCGTCGGCTCCGCCTTCGTCTACGACGAGGTCGAGGGGGCGACGCTGCTTGGGCTCAGGCGACATGGCCTCTCCCGCTCCTCGGCCCTCGCCAAGCGCGGCTTCGACCTGCTCGGCGCGCTCTCGATCCTCGCGGTCCTCTCGCCGCTGATGGTGCTGATCGCGGTCGCGATCAAGCTCGACTCGCGCGGGCCGGTCTTCTTCCGGCAGCGTCGCGTCGGCCAGCGCGACGAGGTCTTCGAGATCTTCAAGTTCCGCACGATGGTCGACGGCGCCGACGCGCAGCGGGCCGCCCTTGCGCACCGCAACGAAGCGAACGGGGGGCTGTTCAAGATCGAGGACGACCCGCGGGTGACCCGGGTGGGCCGGCTGCTGCGCAGGACCTCGCTCGACGAGCTCCCCCAGCTCTTCAACGTGATCGGCGGCAAGATGTCGCTCGTCGGTCCGCGCCCCCTGGTGGTCGACGAGGATCGCCTGATCGTCGGCCTCGACCGCTACCGGCTGCTGGTCCCGCCCGGCGTCACCGGCCTCTGGCAGATCTTCGGCTCCGCCCGGATCCCGCTCGACGAGATGGTCAAGATCGACTACCTCTACGGCGCCAACTGGTCGCTCTGGCTCGACCTCAAGATCCTCCTGCGAACGATCACCTTCGCGCTCGGCCGACGCGGGTTGTGAGGGCTCCCGCCGGCGCCGGCGGGAGCTGAAAGTTGGGGGTCGCGGCCCCCGTTGGTGAGCCGTGACGGTCCCAGGTCTGCGCGCCCCGAAGGCGAGCCGCTGCCACTACCGTGCCTACGGCGTCGAGCTCGCCTGCGACTTCCCGATCCCGGGCGCGCTCGCCGAGCCGCCGCCGGTTCCCGGACTGCGCGTCGTCGGGGCTCGGGCGCTGGAGCCGGCAGGGGTCGCATCGCTCTGGAGCGGCGCCGAGGGCGTACCGCTGCACGAGGCGGTCGTCGGCGAGGGCACCGAGCTCGTCGTCGAGCGCGGCAGGCGCGGGGACCACCTCGTTCGCAGCGGAGACCACCGTTTTCATCTGTCGCCCGACCTCGCCGTGCTCACCTGCACCCCGCCGGCGGCGACGGACGAGGGCTGGCAAAGGCTGCTCTGCGATTGGGCCCCGTACCTGATCGCCAGCCTCGGCGGCACCGCCTGCCTGCATGCCAGCGGGGTCGAGACGGGCGCGGGCGTGATCGCTCTCGCCGGCCGCTCCGGCGCCGGCAAGACGACCCTGGCCGCCGAGCTGGTCGAGCGCGGGGCGTCCTTCTTCTGCGACGACGTGCTCGCCTTGACCGCCGACGCGCGCGAGCCGTGGGCCCATCCGGGGGCGCCGTTCGCCTGCATCGACGGCCGCGACGGCGAGCGCTGGGTCGCGGTCCCCGGCGCCGCGACCGAGCCGGCGCCGCTGGCCGCCGTCGTCGTCGTCGATCGCCGCGCCGTCGGCCCGGCCCGCCCGCGGCTCGGGCGAGCGGAGTTCGTCGACCTGCGAGCGCTGGCGATCGGCATCGGCTCGGCGACCGGCCGGGAGCGGCAGCTATTCGAGGTCCTCGGCGCGATCGCCGCCACCGCCCGCCTGCTGCGGCTCGAAGCGGACAGCGCGGTGGGCCCGGGTTCCCTGGTCGAGGCGCTGCTCGCCGGCCTCGAGGTCTGGAGAGGGGACTGATGCAGCAGGCGGAGGTCTCGCTCGAGCGGCCGCAACCGGCCCCCCAGCCGACCGGCCGGACTGCGCGCCGCGCCCTGCTCTCCGCCCACGGCCTCTGCCGCGCCTGGGGGCGCCGCACCGTCCTCGACCAGGTTGAGCTCGCGGTCGAGCCCGGCACGCTGGTCGGGATTGGCGGCGCCAACGGCGCCGGCAAGACGACGCTGCTGCGGATCTGCGCCGGGCTGATCCGACCCGACCGCGGCAGCGTCGAGCTCGACGGCCTCGACCCGCACCGCGACCGCGCCCGCTACCAGCGCCGGGTCGGCTTCCTCAGCGCCGGGGATCGCGGCCTCTACGCCCGGCTGACGGTGAGGCAGCATCTCGAGCTCTGGGGCCGGATCTCGCTGCTCGACCGCCGTCGCTTCCCGCTCGCGATCGCGAGCGTGGTCGAGAGCCTCGACCTCGGCGAGCTCACCGACCAGCGAATGGACCGGCTCTCGACCGGGCAGCGGCAACGGGTGCGGCTGGCGATGGCGTTCCTGCACGAGCCCGACCTGGTCCTCCTCGACGAGCCGCTCAACTCGCTCGACGACGCCGCCGCGGCGCTGATGCTCGCCCTCCTCGCCCGCCTCACCGAGCGGGGCGGGGCGGCGATCTGGTGCTCCCCGGGACTCGCCGAGGAAGCGCCGTTCGACCGCAAGCTGACCCTCGATGCGGGCCGGCTGTGACCGCGGGATATGCGATGAGCCAGCTCAGAGCCGTTGCCGCGATCTTCCAGCGAGACCTGCGGATCTTCCTCAGCTACCGGGCGCTGGCGCTCTCGACCGCCTTCTCCTCGGTCTTCAGCGTCGCCCTCTTCTATTACGTCGCCCGCCTGCTCAGCGTCAAGGAGTTCAAGTCCCCCGACGACTACTTCGCCTTCGTCGTCGTCGGCCTCGTCATCCTGGCGGTGGTCCAATCGACCCTGGTGCTCTCGGCGGCGCAGCGTGCCGAGCACGTCGCGGGCACCTTCGAGCGGGACCTCCTCTCCCCTTTCGGCGGCGTCCGTGGGGCGCTCTCGATGACCGTCTTCCCGATCGTCCAGTCGATCGTGCTGAGCGTCTGGACGCTGTTCGTGGCGGCGCTCTTCTTCCATCTCTCGCTGCGCTGGGAGACGTTGCCCCTCGCCCTGCCGGTGGCGATCCTGGCGGCGCTCTCGTTCAGCGCCATCGCGCTCCTCGTCACGGCGCTGCTGATCGTCTTCAAACAGGCGCCGGGGCTGGGGGTCCTGATCGCCGGCGTGACCCTGATCTCAGGCCTCTACTTCCCTACCGACCTACTGCCTGGATGGATCAGCTGGACCTCGGAAGTGCAGCCGTTCACGCCGTCGGTCGACCTCCTGCGCAACCTCCTGGTCGGGCTGCCGCTGCCCGAATCGGCCTGGCTCTGCCTGCTGAAGCTGGTCGCCTTCCTCCTCGTCCTCGTCCCGATCGGGATCTGGGCACTGGTGCGGGCGATCGCGATCAGCCAGCGGCGGGGGACGATCATTGAGTACTGATCGCGCGGCGGCGGCTCCGGCTCCGGGCTCGGTCGCACCGGGTGCGTTCGGGCTCGCGATCGCCTCCGAGGCGTCGTTGCCCGGCCTCGATCGCCCGGGCGCGGTCGCCGGCGCCAGGCGGGTCGCCCACCGCCTGGTCGAGCCGGCGGCGCTGCGAGCGCGCCTCGGCGAGCGAACGGCGACACGGGTTCTGCGCCAGGGTCAGGGGGCGTTCCGCGTCGAGTGCCACGAGCACGCCGAGCGACGACTGCTGTTGCGCACCGAGAGCTTCGGCGACCACCTGATCGCCGACGGCGGTCGCACGATCCTCAGCTCGGTCGGGAGAGCGCGGCCCGACCTCTGGCAGCGCTTCGTCCTCGGCCAGGTCCTCCCGGTCACCGCCAGCGTCCAGGGGCTCGAGGTCTTCCACGCCAGCGCGGTCGCGGTCGCGGGCGGCGCCCTGGCCCTGGCAGGCCCCTCACAGGCCGGCAAGAGCTCGATCGCGCTGCGCCTGATCGCCCGCGGCGAGGCCTCCTTCTTCGCCGACGACGTGCTCGCGCTCGACGCCAACGCGCTCGATCTGGTCGCCTACCCGGGTCCGGGTCTGATCGGCGTACCCGCCGACCAGCTGGCGGCCGCCGAAGACGCGCTGCCGGGGCAGATCTGGAGCGCCGACGCGAGCAAGGCGCTGTTCGCGATTGCCGGTGAGCGAGGGGGGCTGCCGGTGCGCGCCTTCGTTCGCCTCACCCCGGACGAGGGCGCCGCCGGCATCTCCTTCGAGTCGTGCCTGCCGAACCGGCTGATGGCGACCACGTTCGACGGGGTGACGCGGGCGCCGGAGCGCCTGCTGCGTCTGCTGCGAGTCGCGGCGATGCTGGCGGCCGACGGCCGCGCCCAGGAGCTGCGCTACCCGCCCGGCAGCGAGCCCGACGCCGTCGTAGATGCCCTCCTCGCCCAGCTGAGCCTGGCCGGAGCCGCGCGTGAGACCTCCTAGGCGGGCGCGAGCCGAGCGGGCGCGCCTCTTGGCCGAGATCCTCGCCACCTACGGCGAGGTTCGCTGGCACCTGCGCCGACACGACCTGCCCGGCGTGGTCGCGCGGCTGCGCCGGCCCCAGGGCCGTCGCCGGCGGCGGGCCCCGGCTCTCGCCGAAGCCGACGCGCGCCGCTGCGCGCACGCCGTCGTCCGCGTCCTCCGCCTCCTCCCCACCGATTCCCGCTGCCTCGTCCGCTCGCTCGTCCTGCTCGCGGTGCTCGCCCGCCGCGATGCGCGAGCCGAGCTCGTGATCGGGGTGATGCCGGGCCCGCGCTTCGCGGCGCACGCCTGGCTCGAGCTGCAGGGGGTTCCGCTGCTCAACGCCGGCCCCGCCGCGGCCGGCCGCCTGGTGGAGCTGTAGGCCTTGCTGAGACCCTTCGCCGGCGTGCTCGAGGCGGGCGACCTGCACCTCGCCCGCGGCGAGGCGACCGAGGTCGACGGCGTGATCTGCGCGCTCGACGGCGCCGTCTACAGCTGCCCCGAGCTCGCCGAGCGGCTCGGCGTCGATGCGAGCCCCGAGGCGCTGCTCGCCCTCGGCTACAGGCGCTGGGGAGCGGATCTGCCAAGCCTGCTGCGAGGGGAGTTCACGCTGCTGCTCTGGGACGCCCGGGCAGGGCGCGGCCTGCTGGTGCCCGACCAGCTCGGCGTCCGGCGCGTCGTCGTGCGGCGGTCCGGCCGCCGCCTCTGGTTCGCCACCGAGATCCGCTACCTGCTGCCGCTGCTGCGCTCGCGCCCGGCGCCCGACCCGCTGGCACTGAGCCGCTGGCTGACCGGGAGCCCGGCTCCCGGCGGGGCGACGCTGTACGAGGGAATCGAGTGCCCGGGGCCGGGCGAGCTGGTCGAGCTGGGTCCGGCGGGCGGCTCGACCAGGCGCTACTGGAAGCCGCGGTACCGCGAGCCGCTGGACCTGCCCCGCCCGGAGCTGGCAGCGCAAATCCGGGGCGAGCTCGAGCGGGCGGTCGCACGGCGCACTAGCGCGGACGCCCCGACCGGCGTGCTGATGAGCGGCGGCCTCGACTCGACCAGCGTCGCGGTCCTCGCCCAGCGGGTCGCGGGCGCGGACGTTCGCGGCTTCTCCGCCACCTTCCCCGGCTACCCGAGGATCGACGAGTCGCCGTGGATCGAGGCGCTCGAGTCCCGCACCGGGCTGCCCGGGCTGCACCTGGCGGCCCAGCCGCGCGGGATCCTCGCCAGCGGCGTCGAGTACCTCGCCGAGTGGCAGCTTCCGCTGCACGCCTGGAACGAGGCCTGGACCCAGCCGCTGTTGGCCGAGGCGGCGGCGATGGGAGTGACCGCGATGCTGAGCGGGGAGGGCGGCGACGAGCTGTTCGGCAGCCGCCTGCTGCTGACCGCGGACCTGCTTCGTGCCGGCCGGCCGCTCTCGGCGCTGCGCTTCGCCCGCGGCCTGCCGGAGGCCGGAGGGCGCGCGGCCCGTCGCGTCCTCGCCCGGGTCCTCTGGCAGTTCGGCCTCGCCGGGGTGCCGCCGGCCTCGGTTGCCGCCTCCTGGCGGCGGCTCGCGCAGCGCGGCCACGGCGGGCCCTGGTGGGCGAGCCGCCGACTGCTGCGGCTGCTGGACGAAGGTCCGCAGGAGCCAGACTGGCGCGCCGCGGAAGGCCCGCGCTGGTGGGCCTACCTCAGCCATGGGCTGACCGCGGGGATCCACGGCTTCGGCCTCTTCGACCACGTCCGCCGCCGCAGCGAGCAGCAGGGCCTGGAGGCGCGCCATCCGCTCTTCGACCTCGATCTCTTCGAGCTGATGATGCGGGTGCCGCCGCCGCTCTGCTCGGAGGGCCGGCTGACCCGCCCGCTGCTGCGCCAGGCGATGGCCGGCCTCAGCCCCGACGTGGTTCGCCTCCGCCCCGACAAGAGCGTCTTCGACGATCTCGTCACCGACGCCCTCGTCGGCGCCGAGCTGCCCGCCCTGCGGGAGCTGCTCGGGAGCGGCTCGGAGATCCGCGCCTACGCTCGCGGCGACGCGATCGCCGAGCTCCTCGCCCAGCCACCGCCGAGCCAGCGGGGCGATCCAGGGGTCTGGGTCGACGACGTCCTCCGCCTCGTCGCGATCGAGCTCTGGCTGCGCTACCAAGCGGATCGCGAGCTGCCGCAGAAGCTCCTGGACGGGCCCCTCCTCGCCGCACCGCAGTACCGCCTGCAAGCCGTAGGAGGATCGAGTCAGGCGTGAAAATCCCTACCTTTCTCCCCCTTTTCACCCAACCGTGGCTCGCCTATGCTGCACGCTTCGATGGATAACCAGATCAAATACGAGAAACCCGCCATCGTCGATTACGGAACCGTCGAGCAGCTGACCGCCGGGTGCATCGGCTCGCCGCGCGACTTCCACGGAAAAAACAACGCCCTGACCGAGGTCACCTCGCGGGGCTTCTGCTTCTCGACCCCCTGACGAGGAGCCCCCGCGGTGGGGCAAACGTCGGAAGTGGAGCAGAGCGGCAGCGCCACGGAAGGACCAATGTCCGCCACCCGTTCTAGGGGCGTCCACCCCCGAACAGGAGGCCTCCACCAAAGTGGCGACCAGCAGTGCCGCACAGAACGAGAACCTGCCGTTGGCCCGGTTCGCGATCCCCGATCACGTCGCCAGCCGTTCGTTCCCGACCGAGACGGTGCTCCTCAACCTCAACACCGGCCAGTACCACGGTCTCAACCCGACCGGGGGCCGGATGCTGGAGGTGGTCGGCGAGTGCGGTGACTTCGAGCGGGCGGCGAGCCAGCTCGCGACCGAGCTCGAACAGCCGCTGGAGACGGTCCGGGTCGATCTCCGCGAGCTCTGCCAGAGCCTCCTGCAGCGGGGTCTGCTCGAGGTGGTGCCGAGCTGAGATGAGGGCGCTGCGGTCCCACCCCGGGGGCGCCGAGTCGGCGACGAGTGCCCGGATCGCGATCCGGGCCGAAGATGTCGCCGTGGCGCGGCGGCTGACCGAGACCCTGAGCGCGGCCGAGTACGACCCGGTTCCGGTCGTCGGCGACGACACCCTCGTCCTCGTCAGCGCCTACCGGCGGCTCGGCGGTCCCGCCTGCGCCCAGGTCCGGGAGCTGACCCGCTCGGCCCCGGAGCTGGTCGTGATCGTCGTCGTCGAAGGCGCCGGGCCCGGGGACGTGCGCCGCGCGCTGCAGGCCGGAGCCCAGGCGGTGGTCACCGAGGCCTCGATCGAGGACGCGCTGCTGCCGTCGATCACGGCGGCGCTGGCGGGGCAGATCGTGATCCCGGCTCGCTCCGGCGTGCGCGGCGCACCGCAGCTCCTGACCAACCGCGAGAAGCAGATCCTCGGCCTGGTCGTGATGGGCATGACCAACGCGGCGATCGCGTCGAAGCTGTTCCTCGCGGAGAGCACGGTGAAGAGCCATCTCTCCTCGGCCTTCTCGAAGCTCGGCGTCTCCTCCCGCAGCGAGGCGGCGACCGTGATCCTCGACCCCGAGTCGGGCGCCGGGCTCGGGATCCTGACGATCCCGACCAAGTAGGGCCACTCGTGGAGCCAACCTCGCCGGTTGCGCTGGTCCACGATTACCTCCTCGTCCGGCGGGGGGCCGAGCGGACCTTCGAGGCGATCGCGGAGTGCTGGCCGGAGGCGCCGATCTACACCCTCCTCTACGACCGCGAGGGGAGCGAGGAACGGTTCGCCGGCCGCGACGTCCGCACCTCCTATCTGCAGCGAGCCGGTGCCCGGCAATCGAGCTTCCGGCGGCTGCTGCCCGTCTTCCCCCACGCGATCCGCTCGCTGCCGCTGAGCGGCCACCCGGTCGTCGTCTCCAGCAGCAGCGCCTTCGCCCACGGCGTCCGGCTCGCGCCCGGGGCCAGGCACCTCTGTTACTGCCACACGCCGTTCAGGTACGCCTGGTTCGAGACCGAGCGGGCGCTCGGCGAGGTCCCCGCTGCGCTGCGCCCGGCGCTGCGAGGAGCTCTGAGGGGGATCCGGGCGAGCGACCGCCGGCGGGCGCGACGGGTCACCTCCTACCTCGCCAACTCGGCCCTGACGAAGGAGCGGATCGCGGCCTTCTGGGGACGGGACTCCGAGGTCGTCCACCCCCCGGTCGAGGTGACCCGCTTCCGCCCCGCCGCGGCCAGGAAGCCGCGCTCTCCGGCCCCCCTGCTCGTCGTCACCGAGCTCGTCGCCCACAAGCGCGTCGCCCTCGCGCTCGAGGCCGCCGCCCGGGCCGGCGCCCCGATCCAGATCGTCGGCGAAGGCCCCGAGCGAGGCCGCCTCGAAGCCCGCTACCGCCGCGACGGCGTCGAGTTCCTCGGCCGGATCGGCGACTCCGAGCTCGACCGGCGCTACGCCTCGGCGCGGGCCCTGGTGCTGCCGACCGCGGAGGAGTTCGGGATCGCCGCGGTCGAGGCGCAGGCCGCGGGGCGACCGGTGGTCGCGGCGGCGACGGGGGGCGCCCTGGAGACGGTGCTCGACGGCGAGACCGGGGTCCTCGTCCCGCCCGACGACGCCGACGCCTTCGCTCGCGCCTTCGCCGAGGTCGACTTCGACCGCTTCGATCCGCAGCGGATCGCCCGCCACGCCCAGCGCTTCTCGAAGCAGTCCTTCCAGCAGCGAATCGTCTCCCGGGTCGAAGCGCTGTCGGCGGAGGGCGCGCCGGCCCGCTACCCGGACGCCGCCGCGGCGGCCCGAGGCGAAGCGCCGCTCAGCACCGCCTCGTAGAGGTCGAGCACGGCGGCGGCGTGGCGGTCGAGGGCGAAGCGCCGCTCGACCTCGGCACGCCCCCTCCAACCGATCTCCTCGAGCCGCCTGCGATCGGCCAGCAACGGGGCGATCCGCTCGGCCCAGAGCTGCGGCTGGCGCGGCGGCAGCAGCAGCCCGGTGCCGCCGGCGCTGAGGATCTCGGCGGGACCCCCGGCGCTGGTCGCGGCGACCGGCACGGCGGCGGCCATCGCCTCGACGATCGAGCGCCCGAACGGCTCCTCCCAGGAGGGCGCCAGTAGCAGGTCGACGGCGCGCAGGACCTCAGCCACGTCCTCGCGCTGTCCCAAGAACTCGACGCAGCCGTCGAGGCCCAGCTCGCGCACGAGCCGCTGCAGGGAGCTGAGGTAGGCGGCGTTGTCGTGGCGGGTCGCGGCGCTGTCGAAGCGCGTCGATCCGACCAGGAGGAGCCGCAGCCGCGGGTGCCGGCGATGCAGCTCGGCGGCGATCCGGATCGCGTCGTCCTGGGCCTTCCAGGGCGTGATCTGGGCAATCACCGCGAGCACCGGTGCGGCCTCGCCGAGACCGAGGCGCTCGCGCGCCTCGGCCCGCGAGAGCGCCGGCTGAGTGAAGGGCGAGAGCTCGATCCCGTTGTAGATCACGTGGGCCGCCGCGGCTGCCGGGCCGAGCTGCGCCCGCGTGTAGGCCGAGTTGGCGACGACGGCGTCGGCTCGCGAGATCCCGCGCAGCGCCAGCGAAGACGCCGGCCCCGGCGGCAGGCAGTCGCGAACGTGGACGACGGTCGGCCTGCGTGCCGGGCGGGCGGGGGCCAGCGAGATCAGCCCGGCGCGGATCGAGTTGGCGTGGACGAGGTCGGCGCCGAAGCGCGCCGCCGCCCGCCGCACGCCGACCGCGGCCTGGCCCATCTCGGCGAGGGCGCGCGGCGTCCGCGACGGGTGCAGGCGCAGGCTGCCGTCGGTGCCGCGGATCGGAAGGGTCTCGACCCCGAACTGGCCGAGCCGAGCGGCGAGCTCCCCCGGCGGGCAGGCGACCGCCGCCTCGACCCCGCCGGGCAGGCCCTCCAGCAAGCCGAGCAGGGAGAGCTCGCCGCCGCTGACGCGGCTGGTGTGATTGACGTAGAGGACCCGCAGCGCTCAGCCCCCACCGGTCAGCTCGCCGATCAGCGCCTCGACCCGGGCGGCGACCCTGGGCCAGGCGAACTCCCGCGCCCGCGCCGCCCCGGCGGCGCCGAGCGCGCGGCGGCGACCCGGGTCGGAGAGCAGCTCGACCAAGGCCTCGGCGACGGCGGCGGGGTCCGTCGCGTCGACGAGGAGCCCGGTCGTCCCGTCGAGGACCGCGTCGGCGGACCCGCCGACCGCGCCGCCCACGGCCGGGCAGCCGTGTGCGTTGGCTTCCAGATAAGCGATGCCGAAGCCCTCGCCGACGACGCCCCCCGCCAGCACCCGGCTCGGCATCGCGAAGACGTGGGCGCGGTCGAGCCAGGCGTCGCGCTCGGCGTCTCCGACCCGGCCGAGGAAGCGGACGGTGTCCGCTCCGAGCCCGGCGCCGGCGGCGAGCTCGGCGATCGCCGGCCGCAGCGCGCCGTCGCCGATCACGACCCACTGGACGCCGGGCACCCGCGCGGCGACCAGGCACATCGCCCTCACCATCACGTCGTGGCCCTTGTGCCGATCGTCGATGCGGGAGATCGTCAGCACCGTCGGGCGCTGGAGTCGCGCCTCCTCTCCCCAACGGGCGGGGAGATCGACGCCGGGGTGGATCAGCCGGATCCGCTCGGGCGGGCCGCCGACGCCGGCGACGAGGTCCCGGGTGTAGCGGCTGACCGCGACCGAGGCGTCGGCGCTGCGGGCGGCGAACGAGGCCAGCCGCGGGCGCGCCCCGACCTCCTTGCCGTGGAAGTACTGGACCACCGGGACCCGCAGCCAGCGGCGAATCGCGGCCGCCGCCGGGCTCGTCGCGATGTGAGCGCTGAGCACGACCTGAGGGCGAAACGAGGCGGCCTCGGCGAGGGCGATCCCGTTCAGCGCGAGGGTCGAGAGCGGCTTCGGCCCGGGCAGCGCCGGAGTCCGCCTGGCGTCGATCCCGGCGCCTCGGTCGTACTGGCCCGCGCCTGCGGCGGTCGGCGTGACGACCCGGCAGCGCAGGCCCGTGGCCGAGCTGACCAGCCGCTCGGTGAGGAGCTGGATCCCCCCCACCGCGGGCGGGAAGTCGGGGCTGAGGACGAGGGTCCGGGTCACAGGAATCCGCCCAGACAACGGTCTCCCGCCTGGATCCCTTGTGTGTGCGGCAGCCCGGGTGGGCGGGCCGCCACGCAAGTCCGGGTGCCGGACGAGCGTTTTACCTGACGTGAACGACCTCCCCAGGCAGCAAAAAGACCTGCGCTCCTACCTGCGGCCGATGCTCAAGCGCTGGTGGCTGTTCGCGCTGATCGTCCCGGCGGTCACCGTCGGCACCTATCTCTACTACGACCACAAGCCGAAGACCTACGAAGCCTTCTCCGAGCTCTACGTGCAGCCCTCGGCCACCAGGGAACTGGTCCTCGGCGGCGCCGGCGAAGACAAGAGCAGCGTCGAAAACTACGCGCTTCTGATCCAGACGGGCGCCGTCGCGCGCAAGGCCGAACGGATCCTGGCTGAAGAAGGCGGCAAGCAGGGCGGCGAGATCCCTAACGGCGGCATCAGCGCCGTGCCGATCGAAAAGAGCAGCCTGATCGGCATCGCCTCGCGCTCGGACACGCCGGTCGGCGCCGCGCGGCTCGCCAACGCCTACGCGCAGGCGTTCGTGCAGCTGCGACGCGGCCAGACCCAGCACGAAGCGAAGCAGACCGCCCGCGCCCTGGAAAAGGAACTCGAGCGGGTCAACCGCGCCGACGCCCACGCCGAAGCGGGCGAAGGAGGCGAAGCCCAGGTCCCGCAGTGGCGTCGCCGCGAAGGCCTCGAACAGCAGATCCAGAGCCTGCGGCTGATCGCCAACCAGCCGGGCGCCGGCAACGTCAAGCAGGTCGAAGAGGCCGTGCCGCCGTTCGAACCCTCCGGGCACGACCCGACCGGGAACGCCGTCTTCGCCTTCTTCGTCGGGCTCCTGCTCGCCGCCGGCGCCGCCTTCCTGCTCGAGAACATGAACCGGCGGGTGAGCCGGGTCGAGGACGTCGAAGAGCTGTACGGGGCGCCGATCCTGACCGAGATCCCCGAGGTCGCCGCGCCGGCGCCGAGCGAGCGGGCGGTGGCGGTGATGGCGAAGGATCTCCGCGCCCCGTTCGAGCGCCTGATGGCCAACCTCGACCTGATCGGTCGCGAGCGGCCGCTGCGGACGATCCTGATCGCCAGCGCCGCGCCTGAGGAGGGCAAGTCGATCGTCGCCCGCAACCTCGCCATCGCCTACCGCGAAGCGGGGCGCAACGTGGCGCTGGTCGACGCCGACTTCCGCAAGGCGAGCATCGGGCCGCTGCTCGGCGTCGACGACGGGCTCGGACTCTCCGACATCCTCGCCGGCCGCGCCAGCTTCGGCCAGGTCGTGCAGGAAGTCGCGGTGGGAGCGGCGGTCAACGGCAACGGCAGCGCGCCGGGCCACCACACCGCCGAGCCGCCTGCCAGCCCGCGCCGGGGCGGCGAGCTGGCGGTGGTGCCGGCCGGCGGCGAGGAGGGCAGCCTCTCGGCCGCCTTCGCCTCGAACGAGATGCGCGCGATGCTGAGTAGCGCCGCCGACGCCTACGGCACGGTGATCGTCGACTCCCCGCCGCTGCTGGCGGTGGCCGACGCGCTGCCGCTGCTCTCGGAAGCCGATGCCGTCGTCGTCGTGACGCGGCTGGGGGTCAGCACCCGCGACTCGGCCAGCCGCCTCAGCGGCGAGCTGGAGCGAGTGCCCGGCGTGGAGGTCGCCGGCGTCGTCGTCAACGGCGTCTCCCCGCGCGTCTTCAAGGCCCGCTCGTATGGCTACCACGACGGCTAGCGCCGGCCTCTCTCCCAGGGAAGCGCTGAACCGGCCGCTGGGGGCGCTGGCGATGGTCGTCGTCCTGGCGCTCGCCGGGACCGCGGTCACGGCGCAGATCCCGCACCCGACGGTGCTTACCTCGGCGGCGGCGGTCGGGGTGCTGCTCGCCGTGGGCTGGATGCTGTTCAGCGAGCGCTACGAGTGGAGCCTGGCAATCTTGATGCTCTACATCGGGCTCGCCGACGGCTTCCTCAAGCTCAGCACCGGCTCCTCGCAGATCACGCTCGTGCGCGACCTGCTGCTCTACGCGATCGCCGCCGGGGCGCTGGTCCGGATGGCGGTGAACCGGACCACTCCCTCGTTCCCGCCGCTGACCGGCTGGGTGGTTGCCTGGGTCGCGGTGGTCGTCGTCCAGCTCGCCAACCCCGAAGACGGCACCCTCCTGCACTCGCTCGCCTCGCTTCGCCCCCACCTCGAGTGGATCCCGCTCTTCTTCCTCGGCTACCTGACGATCCGCAGCAAGAAGAGGCTCCGAGCCTTCCTCGTCCTCCTGCTCGCAATCGCCGCCGCCAACGGGGTGGTCGGTCTGATCCAGCAGAACATGACCCCGGCGCAGCTCTCCGGCTGGGGGCCGGGCTACGCCAAGGCGTTGAAGGGCGAAAGCAGCGTCTCGGCCCGCAACTTCACCGACGAAGAAGGCGTCGAACGCAACCGCCCCTTCGCCCTCGGCGGCGACATCGGCTTCGGCGGCGCCGTCGGCTACATGGCGATCCCGGCCGCCCTGGCGCTGCTCGGGATGTCGCTCCCGCCCGGCGCAAGGATGCTCGTCGGCCTGCTCACGATCGGCGTCGTGCTGGCGGTGATCACCTCGGCAGCCCGGGTCCAGATCGTCGCCGCGGTCGTCTCGGCGCTCGCCTTCGCCGCCCTGACGGTGACCTCACGGGGCGGGATGCGGGTCGTGCTCGGCACCGCGGTCGGGCTCGCGATCGGCTACGGAGCGGTCGCCTTCGTCTTCTCTCATTCCGAACAGGGGGCCTTCGACCGCTTCAACACGATCACCACGCCCGGCGAAGCGGTCAGCACCGCGTACGCCTACCGCGCCCCGGTCCTCGCCCTCGTCCCCGACTACGCGACCGAGATCCCGCTCGGCGCCGGCATCGGCAGCAGCGGCCCGGCGGGAAGCTTCGCCGGCCAGCAGACCAATCGCCGCTACAACGGCGAGAGCGAGCCGACCTTCCTGCTGATCGAGGCCGGGGTGCCGGGCCTGCTCGTCATGCTCGGCTTCAACCTGGTCCTGATCTACCTCAGCGTGACCCGAATACGCCGGCTCGCCGACCGCGAAGCGAGAGTCCTGCTGACCGCCGTCGCGGCGCCGCTGTTCGCACTCCTGGTCAGCGGCCTGGCGGGCATAACCACCGCCGCCGTCCCCGGCGCCCCCTATCTCTGGTTCGCGGCCGGCGTTCTCTCCTACTGGCTCCTCGGCCCGGGGGCTCCCAGGCAATGGTCGAGCGCCTGATCCTGCTGCAGGGCGACCAGGGGCACATCGCCGACGGGATCCGCGACCACACCGCGCGGATCGCCGAGGAGCTGCCCCGCCACCGGGTCGCCGCCGCGCGGCTGCGGGTGCGGGTCGGCGAGGGGAGGGGTTTGGCCGGCTCGCTGCGACTCTGGCGCAGCCTCCGCAACCTGCCCGAATCCTCGGCGGTGCTGGTCCAGTACAGCCCCTTCTGCTTCGGGCGCTGGGGGTTCGCTCCCTGGCTCCCCGCCTATCTGTGGGCCATCGGCCGGCGCCGTCGCGGACCGGCGGTGGCGGTCATGGTCCACGAGCCCTACGTGCCGATGGTCTCCTGGCGCTGGACCCTGATGGGACTCTGGCAGCGCCTGCAGCTGGCGCTGCTGCGGCTGTCGGCGGACGTCGTCTTCGCCTCGATCGAACCCTGGGCTTCGGAGTTCGAAGCGCTGCCTCCATGGCGCCCGGTCCACCACCTCCCGGTCGGCTCCAACTTCCCCGACGGACGCAGCGAGCGCGAGCTGGAGCGGCGGCGCCTCGGCCTCGGCGAGGACACCGTCGTCCTCTGCTGCCTCGGCCGCGACCACCAGACCTGGCTCGGCGAGGAAGTCGTCGAGACGGCCAACGCGGTCGCCCGCTCGCGCGGCAGCGCCGTCCTGGTGACGCTGGGCGCCTACGCGCCCGACCTGAGCGGGCTCGATCCCGCGGTCGAGACGGTGCAGCCGGGCTACCTCGAGCCCGAGCGCTTCGCCGCGGCGCTGGCGGCCTCCGACGTCTTCCTCGCTCCGGTCAGCGACGGCGTCTCGACCCGCCGCGGCTCGCTGATGGCGGCCCTCCAGCACGGCCTCCCGGTGGTCGGCACCGACGGCGCCCTCACCGATCCCGTCCTGCGCCGGTCGACCCCGGCGCTGGCCCTGGCCCCGGTCGGCGACCGCGACCGCTTCACCGCCAGCGCCGTACGCCTGGCGGAGGACCGCGAGGCGCGGGCGGCGGCGGCGGCAGCGGCGCGCGACCTCTACGAGCGCGAGTTCGACTGGGGGGTCATCGCCGAGCGCCTCCTGGCGGGCCTGCCGCAGCGATGACGGAGACGGTCGAGGTGACGATCGTCGCCAACGACATCGGCCCCGAAGGGGGCATGGAGCGCCAGCTGACCGAGCTGATCGGGGGCCTGCTGGAGGCCGGGCACAGGATCACGGTCGTCGCCTGGACCTGCACCCTGCCCCCCCACCCCAACCTGCGCTGGCTGCGGGTGCCGGGCTTCTCACGGCCCTACGCGCTCGGCTACCCCCTCTTCCTCGCCGCCGCCTCGCTGATCGTGCGCCGGCACGGCCGCGGGCTCGTCCACAGCACCGGGGCAATCGTCCTCAACCCGACTGACGTCTGCACCGTGCACTTCTGTCACCAGGCCTTCGCCGAGCGTTCCGGCTCCTCGCGGGCCTCCCGCCCGGGGTTCGCCTTCGCGCTCAACGCCTGGGTCGTGCGCCGGATGAGCCGCCTCGCCGAGCGCTGGTGCTACCGGCCGGGCCGGGCGCAGCGGCTGGTACCGGTCTCCACGGGGGTCGCGGCGGAGCTGCGGCGCCACTTCCCGGCGATGGAGGAGCGGATCGCGACGATCCCCAACGGCGTCGACACCGAGGCCTTTTCGCCGGCGACCGACGGCGGCACCGAGCGGGGGACGCTGCGGGCGCTGTTCGTCGGCGGCGAGTGGGAGCGCAAGGGCCTGCGCTTCGCGATCGAGGCCGTGGCCACCTGCCCGGGGGTCGAGCTGACCGTCGTCGGGGCCGGTGACGAGGCTGGCTTCGCCGCCCTCGCCGAGGACCTCGGCGCCGGCTCGCGGGTCCACTTCGCCGGCACCACGACCGACCCCGCCGCCTGGTTCCGGCGCGCCGACGCCTTCGTCCTGCCGACCGCCTACGAGTCGTTCTCGCTGGTCACCTACGAGGCGGCCGCCTGCGGCTTGCCGTTGCTGGTGACCAGGGTCAACGGGGTCGAGGACCTGCTGCGGGACGGCGTCAGCGGCTGGTTCGTGGAGCGCTCGGCGGCCGACCTCGCCACGCGCCTGCGCCAGCTGCGCGATTCGCCCGAGCTGCGGTTGCGGATGGGCGCCGCGGCTCGTGAGGACGCGCTCCAGCACTCCTGGGCGCACGTCGTCGACAGCTACCGCCAGCTCTACGCCGAGCTCGCCGCGCAAGGGGGCGGGAGATGAGCAAGCGGCTGCTGGCGATCAGCCACCCGTCGGTGGTCAGCGTCAACCAGGAGGTCTACCGCGAGCTGGTCGGCCGCGGCTGGGAGGTGACGCTCGTCGTCCCCGACGCCTGGCGTCACGACTACGCCGAGGGCCGGGTCGCCCCCCAGGTGCTCGACGGCATGGAGGACTCGATGCGCCGGCTCCCGGTCGCGATGCGCGGCTGGCCGCAGCGCCACTTCTACCTCGCCCGCTGCGGTCGGCTCTGCGCCGAGGCCTCACCCGACGTCGCCTTCGTCGAGGCCGAGGCCTTCTCCTTCTCGGCGATCCAGTGGAGTCGCGCCCTCGCCCGCCGCCGCATCCCCTTCGGCGTCCAGGCCGCGGAGAACATCGACCGCCGGCTGCCGGCGCCGGTGCGCTGGCAGCGCTCGCGGGTCCTGCGCCAAGCGGCCTTCGTCGCCGCCCGGGGCGACGGGGCGGCGCGGCTGGCGCGGGCCTGGGGAGCTCGGGGCGAGGTCGGCAGCGCGCCGCACGCTGTGCCCGGCTGGCAGACGGCGCCGGCGGGCGATCCCGATCGTCCTTTCACCGTCGGCTACGCGGGACGTCTGGTCGAGAGCAAGGGGCTGTTCGACCTGCTGGCGGCGGTGAGGCTGATGGAGGCGCCGGTCGAGCTGCTGCTGATCGGCAACGGCGACCTGCGCGAGCAGCTCGCCGGCCAGGAGATCCCGGGCTCGCGAGTCCGCGTCCTCGACGGCTTCAGCCACGAGCGGATGGCCGAGGCCTACGCTCAGCTCGACGTCGTCGCGCTGCCCTCGCAGACGACGCCGACCTGGATGGAGCAGTTCGGCCGGGTCATCGTCGAGGCGCTCTGGTGCGGGGTGCCGGTGGTCGGCTCCGACTCGGGCGAGATTCCCTGGGTGATCGAGCAGACGCGCGGCGGCCTCGTCTTCCCCGAGGGCGACAGCGCGGCGCTCGCCGCCCGGCTCGCCGAGCTGCGCGAGGACGCCGCGCTGCGTCGCCGGCTGGCCGCCGAGGGCCGCGAGCGGGTCGAGGCGCTGTTCTCGCTGCCGGCCGCAACCGACGCGCTGGAGGCGCTGCTGCTCAGGGCCGCCGCCGGGCGCTGATCAAATCGGCGCGCGCCAGACGGTCGTCTGGGTCATCACGTTTTCGCTCTGGTGGACGACTGGCCACTCGCTGGGAACGCGCCATTCGGAGAGATTCGGGAGCCAGTTGGTGTTGTCGATCGCCAGCAGCCCGCCGGGCTTGACCTTGGGCAGCGCCTCGCGCACGCAGGCGTGCCGGTAGTGGCCGTCGACGAGGACGAAATCGAGGCTGCCGTCGTCGAACTCGTCGATCGCGGCGACGTAGCGCGGCGTCGGCTCCGGGAAGTCCGGGGTCTGCTCGTGGCGGCCGTGCTCGATCGCGATGTGGCGCAGGTCGACGTTGCCGTTGACCCGCCCCCGCACGATCTCGTACCAGTCCTCGTCCATCTCGATGCTGGTCAGGCCGGCGAGCCGCGCCGCGAACCAGGCGGTGCTGCGCCCGCTCCCCCACTCGAAGCCGGCGCCGTCCCGCGGCAGCTCGCGGTCGAAGAAGCGAACCGCGCCCTGCGCCAGCCACGGCTCGTCGGGATGGCGCCGCTCGTAGAGCTTGTAGGCGATGCGGCGCGAGACGTATACGGGACCCTGCCGCAGGTTTGCCCAGACCTTCATCGGCGCTCACGCTAACAACGCCGATCCGCGCCCTTGTGAAGACCGGGTGACCCAGAAGTTCGCCCCGGCGACCCGCGTTTTCCGGCTGGATGAACACCCCCTCCCAGCCCCGTCACGCCGCCGTCCTCGGCGCGCCCCGCTCGGGCACCACGTTCCTGATGACGGTCGTCGACGCGCTCCCCGAAGCCGAGGGGGTGACCGGCAACCTGTTCCCGATCGCCCTCGCCCACCTCGCCGCGAGGCCGTTGCCGCAGGAGACCCGCGAGGCGCTCGAACGCGGCCTGCGCGGTGCCCTGCGCGACTACGCCGACTCGGCCGTCTACCGCTCGCGCTGGGCGGCGATGCGCAAGTGGTGGCTGGCGAGCCGCCGCCCCGGCGAGCTGCCCGCGGCCGCTCGCGGCCAGCGCCGCGAGACGACCCTCGTCTACAAGGAGCCCTTCCTCGCCTTCGCCCCCGACCTCGCCTTCGACGCCCTGCCCGAGAGTCGCCTCGTCTACCTGGTCCGCGACGGCCGCGACGTCGCCGACTCCCTCGTGCGCAAGTACGACACGCTCTCCGACGCGAAGCTGGCCGGCTTCGAGACCAACGAGGCGCCGCTCGGCCGCAGCCTCGACGGTCTCTGCATCCCCTGGTGGGTGGAGCCCGGCGAGGAGGCCGCGTTCGCCGCCGCCGACCAGTACGTGCGATCGATCTGGATGTGGCGCGAGATGAACGCCCGCTGCCAGCGCTTCCTCGAGCGCCCCGACGTGCGCGCCTCCGGGCGGGTTCTCACCGTCCGCTACGAGGAGCTGATGGCGGACCCGGTCGGGCGGGGCCAGGAGGTGGCCGAGCACCTCGGGGTGCGGCTGGGCGCACGGGCGCGACGCCGGCTCGAAGAGGCGCACGGCCGCTCGCTCGGCATCCACCGCCGCCGCGACGCCGCCTCGGTCCGTGCGGCGGAGACGCTGGCGTCAGGCCAGCTCAGCCGGCTCGGCTACGAGCTAGCCCACTGAGGCGAGCGGGGCGGGGATCAGCTCCTCGGCCACGGCGGGCTCCAAGGGACCGAAGCTCCGCTCCCGCGCGAAGGACTCGAGGGCGGCGGCGGCGCGGCGGCCGACCCGCTCCCGGTAGCCGCGCTGGGCCGCGGCGACGGCCTCGGGGTCGCGTGCCCGGCTGCGCGGGGTCTGCCCGCCGAGCCAGGCAGCCATCGCCGCCACGTCGCCGCGCGGAAACCGCTGCGCGGCCGGCCAGAAGCGCGCCGCGCCGACGTCGAAGGCGGCGAGCGGGACGCCGATCACCTGGGCGTCGACGCCGACGATCCCCCCCGGCTCCGGCCACAACGACGGGAAGACCGCCGCCCGCGCCCACATCAGCACCCCGGTCACCGCGTCCTGGGCGACGTGGCCGCAGAGCGTGCCCGCCGGCAGCCCCGAGAGCCGCGGTGCCAGGTAGCCGTCGCCGAAGATCCGCAAGCGCGCCGACGCCGGTAGGGCAGCCGCGAGCGGGGGCAGGAGCTGAACCCCCTTCGCCTTGCTGAGGCGACCGAAGAACGCGGTCGCGTCGCGCCACTCGGGCGGCGTCTCGCGGCTCAGCGCCGCGAGCCGCTCCGGCTCCGCGACGATCCCCAGGTTGGGGAGCACCGCGGTCTGCGACGGATCGACCCCGTGCTCTGCGAACAGGCACGCCTGGTCGGTGCTGACGCAGAGCACCCCGACCCCGTCGCCGATCAGGGCGGCGAGGAGTTCGCGCTGGGCGACCACGTGACCGGGGTCGAGGGTCCGCTTCAGGTTGGCGCAGCCCATCGCCGGTCGCAGCATCGCGCAGTGCCAGCCCGCCCTGACCGGGCACGGGCGCCGCAGCCGCGACCAGTAGCGGGCGTTGTCGGCGCAGACCCCGTTGTGCATGTGGGCGTGGAGGACCGCGGGGGCGACTGCGGCGGCGGCGAGGAGATCGGAGAGCTTGCCGCTGCCGACGAGGACGAGAGCGGGGTCGAGCCGCTCCAGCTCGCGGCTCACCGCCGTCGCCGAGATGCCGTCGCCCTCGCCAGCAGACAAGCGTCGTGAGATGGCCGCCAGCTCGGCCGGCGGCTCGCCCTCGGTGTAGAGCACCTCAGCCTCGTGGCCAGCCTCGGTCAGCGCTTGGGCGAGCCTGAAGGCAGCCAGGCTGACGCCGCCCTCGGGCATCACGCGCCGGTTCAGCAGCGCGATCCTCACACTCGTTCGGCCCGCTCGAGGACCGCGTTGGCGACCGCCAGCGAGGTCCGCTCGCGGTCGAACTCCTCGGCCAGAGCGCGAGCCCGCGGCGCCAGCTCGGCGAAGTCGAGGCGGTCGAGCAGCGCCGGCACCTCCTCGACGAAGGCCGCTCGCTCGACGACCAGGCGCGGGTCGAGGCGACGGACCACCTCGGCGGCGCCGACCTCGGGAGTGACGATCGGCACCGCGCCCGAAGCCAGCGCCTCGAGCACGACGTAGGAGAAGCCGTCGGCGAGCGACGGGAGAACGAGGACCTGCGCGGCGCCGAGCATCTCCGGGACCGAGGCGCGGAAGACGAACCTGGCCCGCTCCGCGATCCGCCGCGACCACTGGCAGGTCGGGCCTCCCACCACCTCGACGACCGCCTCCTGGGCAAGCGCGTCCGCCAGCTGGGCGACGACGTCGACCCCCTTGCGCAGCGAGAGCGGGCCGACGAAGGCGACCGTCAGACGGTCCGCCTTGGTCCCGGGCCGGTAGCGATCGAGGTCGACGCCGTGGTAGGCGTGCACGAGGCGGTCGGGGTCGATCCCGGCTTCGACCATCTCGTCCCGCACGGCGAGCGTGGTGACGTGGATCAGGTCCGCCTGCTCGAGCTCGACCTGGCGGCGCCTCAGCTCGGCCCTCGTCGTGTCGCCGCGGCCACCGGTCTCTCGCTGCGCGCGCAGCATCGCCGCCGCGTCGACGTCAGGGTGGCGGGTCGCCTGGCAGAGGACGCGGACCCCGTCGCCGCGTCCCAGAGGCATCGTCCCGGGACAGGCATAGAGCAGGTCCCAACCGGCCGCTGGCACCGCGCCTCGCACCGCCCGGGAAGCCGTGCGCCGCGCCGCGCCGGCTCCGAAGGCGGTGCGGAACGCGCGCAGGCGCGCCACCCGCAGCAGCGGCCCGGGCGCCTGCGAGCCGACGTAGCGGACCCGGCACCCGCTGGCTGAAAGCCCGTGCGCGAATTCGGCCGCCGCCGTGCCCAGGCCACCGCTGCCGAACGCCGCCGGGGCGACGACGACCGCCTCCGAGATCGCCGCTCCGGCACGAGACCTCGGCTCGGCGAGCGGTTGCTGGGCGTCCACGACCCAGAAACGGATCTCGGCGACGGTTGCTTGCGCGCGGTCGCCTCAGCGGCGGAGCACGACCCTGCCGTCGACCCGTTCGCACGATTGCGAGCAGGGCGGCGCCGACCAGGCCGAGACCAGCACCGAGACCTTCGACCCCCGCTGCATCGCCCGCCGCGCGAGTCGGATCGCTTCTTCGCCGATCGCCAGCTTGACGCGCACGGAGGCTCCGGCCGCGAGCGCGGCGTCGCGGGGAGGCGGCCCGAAGGGGACCCGCCGGGTCCCGATCATGACCGCGCCCTTGATCAGCAGGCGACAGCCTTCGGAGCAGCTGGCCAGGACCGGCAGCCGCCCGGTCCGCAGGGACGCCCTGCCGCCCTCGAGGTCGACCTGCAGCGGCGCCGGGGGCGATGGCTGCGCCTGCGCTCGCGGGCGCGCTGGGCTGGCCGGCTTGCCGGCGCCGCCCGCTTCCGCGGCAGGCACCCCAGTTTCTTCTTCCCCCTCTTCTGCTTCGAGCTGCGGGTCCTGCGGCGCATCGCCGTCGTCGGCGATTTCCAGCAGCCGCGGCGAGTCGGTCACCGGCAGCCGCACCGAGATCGAGTCGCTCGACCTGGCGGTCACCTCGACCGGCACCGAGTCGCCGCTCAGCGGGTCGGTGGCCGCGACCTCGGCGCTTTCCCCTTCGACGCCGCCGATCTGCAGTTCGTACGGTTCCGGCGGCAGGTCGAAGCGGCCCGGATCCGTTTGCGGGGCGTCAGGCCGGTAGACCTTGGCGACGTCGCGGGTCATCACGTAGACCGGGACGACGAAGCGCCGCGGGGTCACCTGGAAGGGCAGGAAGGCGAACACTTCGCGGTTGTAGAGGGGCGGGTACTGGGGCGTGCCGTTGCCTTCGAACTGGACGTTGCCGGAGAAGTCGGTGAGCGCCTGCAGCGAGAGCCGGCGCGGCGCGGAGAGCGGCACCGCGCCATGCAGCGCGGCGACCAGGCGCCGCACCGCGTCGGTGGTTTCGCCGCCGGCGGCGTCGCCGGGGTAGGTCGAGGGGCTGGCCTTCGCCGCGGCGAGGAAGCCCGGGTCGATCAGCGAGAGATCGCCGGCCGAGGCGGCGTAGAAGTCGATCGCGCTGGCGCCCTTGTTGACGTAGGCGGCGAGGTAGCGGAGGACGTCCTTGGTCTCGATGTGGCGGATGTCGGCGGCGGTCATCTCGCTGCGCGGGGTCGGGCCGCTGCCGGGGCCGAGGTTGACCTCGGTCAGCCAGATCGCCGGGGGTTCGCCACCCGCGGGGTGGGTGCGGCTCCCGTGCGCCGTCTTCTGGATCAGCGAGGTGCGGGGAGAGAGGTCGTGCACGAGGGTCTCGGTCTGGATCCCGGAGAGGAAGTGCTCGGGGAAGAAGTCGTCGTAGGTCGGCGTGAAGGTCTCGTGGAGCTGGCCCTGCTGGTCGAACCAGCCGGCGGGTTCGCCGAGGCCGTTGAGCGGCATGTTGCCGTTCACCTGCGCGTCTTCGGGGAACGAGCTCCAGCCGGCATAGGGGTGCTTGTCGATCGCGGTCAGGCCGACGGGGCTGGTGCTGCCCGCCGCCCAGGGGGACTCGCTGGCGAAGCCGTTGCCGATGCCGACGGCGGCGACGCCGTGAGCCGGATCCCGCAGGTATTCGACGGTGCTGCGCAGGATCAGGTCGGAGTTGCCGTTCTTCCTCCATTCGACGTCCGGCTCGTAGTAGCTGTTGATGTCGAGGAAGGAGGAACCGAAGCTGAGCTCGTTCCAGACCTCGACGTCGAAGTCCTCGGAGCCGAGGATCGCCTTCGCTTCGCGGGTGACGACTCCCACGTACTGCAGCCAGCCCCGCAGGGTCGGCGTCACCGCCGGGTTGGGGGAGCCGTCGGCGAGGGTTTCGGGACGGAACGGTTCGTAGCGCAGCGTGGTGACTTCGAGCGGTCCGGCTTGGAGGGCGTGCGGCAGCGGCCGCGAGAGGTGGACGGTCCCGTCGCCGTCGACGGCGGTGAAGAGGGTCTCGGCCGCGATCCCGTCGCCGCTGATGCCGGTTCGACCGGGTACGAGGTCCTGGCGGCCGGAAGCGCCGACCTCGATCGTGGTGTCCCCAGCCGCCGCGGGGGCGCTCAGCTCGATCGTGCTCTGCTTCACCGGGCACGGCATTCCCTGGTTGGCGTTGAGCAGGATCAGCGGCCGGATCCCGTTTTCCTTCAACGCCGTCAGCTTCGTCGTCAGGCTGCGGAGCTGGTCGGGGGCCATGCGATCGGGATCGTCGTATTCGAGCGACCCCCAGCCGACCTCGATCCGCGCCCGCCGGAAGCCGCTGTCGCCGAGCAGGCGGGCGGTCGCCGGCGCCAGCTTCGCGCCGACGTTGAAGTTGATCCCGATCGCGCCCAGCAGGGTCGTCGCCGGCACCGTCTCCAGGTAGGAGCGCCACGGCTGCAGCCAGTGGGAGCGCTGCCCCCAGGCCATCGCCTGGGCGGGGTCGGTGTAGTCGGTCATCGTCACCGGGGCGACCGGGGGCGCCGGCTCGGTCGAGGCCCGAGCCGGCGCCGCCGCCGCGCCGAGGAGCAGGACCGCGGAGACCGCGGCCGGCGCCAGGGTCGCGACGATCGCCGCAGCCACGATGTCCCCTCGCCGTCTCACCTCGATTGCATCGGCAGGAGCCCCCGTCAATCCGCCACCGGCAAGCCTCCTGGACGTTTGACCGAGGCACCAATCCGGCACCCCGCCGCTCGCGCGCCACCAGCGCCCCGCCGCCGGAAGTTCAAGCGGCGGGCGGTCGTTCCTTAGCGATGCCTGAGACCCCCGACCAGCTCGGCTCCGTCCGCTCGGGCATCCGTGTGATGTCGCGCGGCCACGAGCCGCTGATCGGCGGCCTCGTCGTCACCGCCGTCCTCTCGGGCCTCGCCGAAGCCGGGATCCTGGCGGTGATCGCCCAGGTCGCGGCGGCGCTCGTCTCCGGTACCGACGCGGCGCACTTCGCGATCGGGCCCCTCGACCTCGACCCCTCGATCTCCCAGCTCCTCGGGCTGGCGGCGATCTTCTCGCTGGCCCGGATCGCGCTCCAGGCCTTCTCCTCGCTGCAGCAGGCGAGGCTGGCAGCCGACTCCCAGGCGAACGCCCGCCGGCGCCTGTTCGCCGCCTTCACCCACGCCTCCTGGGGGCTGCAGTCGCGCGACCGCGAGGGCCACCTGCAGGAGCTGCTGACGACCCAGGCGATGCAGGCGGCGGCGGGCTCGATCCAGCTCGCGACCCTGATCAGCGCCCTGCTCACCTTCCTCGTCCTGGTCGCCTCGGCGATGCTGCTCGACTTCTTCGCCGCCGTCATCGTCGTCATCGTCGCCCTCGGCCTCTTCGCCGCGCTGCGGCCGCTCAGCTCGCTCGGCAGGCGCAACGCCAGGGACCTCTCGCGATCGCAGCTCGACTACGCCAACGGCGCCGGCGAGGCGGTGCGAATGGCCGAAGAGACCCACGTCTTCGGGGTCGGGGAGACGCAGCGAGAGCAGATGGAGGCCCTCAACGCGATCGCCAAGGAGAAATTCCTCAAAACCCAGTTCGTCGGCCGCCTGATCCCGTCGCTGTTCCAGAGCATGATCTACCTCACCGTCGTCGGCGGGCTCGCCCTCCTCTACGCGACCAACGCGGGCCAGGTCAGCGCCCTCGGCGCCGTGATCCTGATGATGGTGCGAGCCGGCAGCTACGGGCAGCAGGTCCAGGCCTCCTATCAAGGGGTGCTGCAGGCGCTCCCCTTCATCGAACGGATCAACGCCGCCAGCGAGCACTACGAGGAGGGCCGCGAGCGCCCCGGCAGCCGCCCGCTCGGCGAGATCGGGGCGATCGCCTTCGATCGCGTCTCCTTCGCCTACCGCGAGGGCGAGCCGGTCCTCTCGGAGATCAGCTTCGAGGCGGCACGTGGGGACACGATCGGGGTGATCGGGCCCTCCGGAGCGGGCAAGTCGACCCTGGTCCAGATCCTCCTGCGCCTGCGCCAGCCGACCTCGGGGACCTACAGGATCGACGGCCGCCCGGCGCCCGAGATCTCGCTCGCGGATTGGCACCGGCGGATCGCCTACGTGCCGCAGAAGCCGCAGCTGGTCCACGCCACTGTCAGCGAGAACATCGACTACTTCCGCGGCCTCGACGCCGAGGCGGTCGAACGGGCGGCGAGCCTGGCGCGGATCGACGAGGACGTGCGCGGCTGGGCCAACGGCTACGAGACGATGATCGGGCCCCGCGCCGACTCGATCTCGGGCGGCCAGCAGCAACGGATCTGCCTCGCCCGGGCGCTGGCGGCGCGACCCGAGGTGCTGATCCTGGACGAGCCGACCAGCGCCCTCGACCCGCAGTCGGAGCTGCTGATCCAGGAATCGCTGGCCGAGATCGCCGAGGAGCTAACCCTCTTCGTCGTCACCCACCGGATGTCGATGCTCTCGGTCTGCGACAACGTCCTCGTCATCGTCGACGGGCACCTCGACGACTTCGGCCGCACCCACGAGCTGCGCGAGACGAACGCCTACCTCGGCGCCGCCTAGGAAGCTCCAGACCGGGCCCGGCGCCAGACCAGGAAGCCCGGCACGGCGCGGTAGGCGAGCCAGGCCCAGCGCCAGAGGTAGGCGGCCCCAAGGCCGAGCCCGCCGCGGCGGGCCAGCGGCGTCCACCAGCGCATGAAGGCGGCGCTGGGAACCAGCTCGCGGGCGAGCACCGCGAGCTTGGCGCGGGTCCCCTCGGCCTCGGCCAGCTGCTGGTAGCCCTCCGCCGTCGGCACCCAGTTGATCCTCAGCGCGCTCTGCACCGAGCCGCCCGCGCCGACGCCGAGCGCGGTCGCCAGCCGCGCGCCCTCGGGCAGCAACCGCAGCCCGGCGGCGAAGGCCTCCGTGGCGCTCAGGCGCTCGGCCAGTTGCGACGCCTGGCGCCAGGTCTCCTCGGGGACCGTGGTCAGCGCTCGCTGCAGGTCGAACATCGGCTTCGCCGTCCTTTCGCCGCCGTGTTGAACGGCGTGCAGGCAGACGTGGAGCAGACGCGCCGGGTAGGGAGGCATCGCCACCTCGACCCCGCTGACCCGCCGCCTCAGGGCGCCCGTGGAGAAGGCCGCCCAGACCGCACCCGGAGCCGCGCCGATCCCAAACAGCGTGCTGTGCAGGTCGACCGCGGCGCCGTCGGCGGCGCGCACCCAGGCCCGGCCCGCCGCCGACCCCATCCGCGGATGGTCGAGGGGCGCCCTCTCGTCCTCGAACCCGAGCCGCCGCAGCGCCCTCGCGGCCCCCTCCCGATCGCTCTCGCGCAGGAGCAGGTCGGTGTCCCCGTAGAGGCGAGATTCGTCCCCGGCATAGAGCCAGCCGGCGATCGCCGGGCCCTTGATCAGGACGCTGGGGATGCTGGCGTCGGCGAGGGCGCGAGTCGCTTCGGCGGTGACCCGGTCGACGCTGAAGCTGAAGGCGGCGAGGCGCAGCGCGGCGGAGGGCTCGGGGCCGACGGTCACGCCGCGACCCGGGCGTCGAACCAGCGCCAGGCGGCCTCGTACAGCTCGCAGTCGAGCGAGTTCGACGCCCGCAGCGCCCGCAGCGTGTCCTCGTCGAGGTCATCCAGCCGCGGACGCGTCCCGGTCTGCTTCTCGCGGGCGACCGTCGCCCGCTCGCGCCAGCCGAAACGAGCCTGGAGAAGGTCGAGGGACTCCTCGAAGCGCTCCTGCATGCCGAAGCACGCGTAGCCGCCGGTCAGGTTGCCGATCGCCCGCTGCAGCGTGATCCGGTCCAGGCGCGACGAGGAGTGCCGCGGGTACAGGTAGTGGAACGGCAGGCCGGCGACGAACCGGGTTTGCCAGTTCTGGTACTTGCGCAGGGCGTAGAACTCGGCGATCGAGTGGCTGTCGGCGTCGTCCCTGGCGGGGTGCTTGTAGGCCGCCGGGTCGGAGTCCTTGGCGAAGTAGTAGTAGGAGACGGCGCGATCGATCGGATCGCGCAGGAAGGTCACGTAGTCGACCTTGCGCCGGGTGAGCAGATGGACCCCGGAGGGCATGTGGCCCCAGACGAAGGAGCTCTCCGCCCCGCGCTCGCGGACGAAGCTGCGGACGCCGCCGTAACGGAAGATCTCCTCCGCGGCGATGTTGGGCTCGACCAGCGACTTGCGGAACGAGGTGCCGGAGGTCTTCGGCACGTGAGTGAAGACGATCACCGGGCTCGACGGTGTCGGCGCCATCTCGCTCACGGCCGCTCGATGCTCAGCGCCGGATCGACCTGGGCGACTTCAGCGTGCAACGGTTGTAGGTGCGTTTGGCGGAGAGCTTCTTGCCCAGCACCGTCCGCAGCTTGATGATCACCGTGAAGGAGGATTCCGGCGGCAGTTCGGTGAGGTCAGCGGTGCCGACGAAGCTGGCGCCGCGGCGATTGACCTTGACCGCCCGGCGGAAGTTGGTGCTGGTCAGGGTGATCCGCACCCGCCTCAGCGGATCGTTGACGCGATCGTGCACCCTGATCCTCATCCGGTTGCGGGAGACGCATCCGCTCGAGGCCGGCAGCACCGCGAACGAGCTCACCTTGGAGTCGGGCAGCGGGCCGATGTGGGCGGAATCGAAGCAGCCGTAGGTGACGTCGGCGACCTCGCCGTCGGCGGCGATCATCGGCTGCTCGTCGCTGCCGGGTTCGCTGAAGCAGACCTTGAGGTAGTGGTCTCCCGATTCGCCTTCGAGCAGCCGCCAGGCCGTCGGACCCAGGTCCGGGTTGGCCTGGCACTTGCCGGTGTCGAAGAACCAGCGGTGCATCCCCCAGAAGGAGCCGTCGGCCTGCTCGGTGAGGCCGGTCCACATCGTTTCGCCGACTTCGTGGACGCAGAGCGCGAACTTGGTCGGCGAGACGACGATGCCGTCGAAGCTGCCGTCTGGCTGTTCGACGATGGCGACTTTGCCGCCTTCGAAGGACCAGATCCCCTCGAGCGGCGTCTCAGCGCTTGCCGAAGCGGCCGCGCCGAACCCGACCACGCCGACCACGGCCAGCGAAAGGATCAGAGAGCCGAGCCGAACGACGGGTGCGCGACGTCCTCGCACTGCGGTGGAGACATTCACGTTGGCGATAACGGCCCAAAGGTGCAGGTTCTTCCACGATCGCCGCGTCCGCCGGCGCTTCCAGATCGGCGACGTAGACGAAGACGGCGTGGCTGACGACGACGTCGACCGAGACGGCCGACCTGCGCGCCGCCCGCCGCAGCAGGGCCTCGAGCTCGCGCGGCAGCGTCAGCTCCAGGCCGGTGCCCTCGACCGGCCCCTTCCCAGGCGCCTCCCGGCGCAGGTCGGGCAGCCCGGGCGGGGGTGTCTGCGAGCGCGAGCGCCGGGCGTAGTGCTCCAGCGCGGCCCGCGTGCTGGTGCTCAGCTCGACACCGCCGAAGCGGCCTTCCAGGCAGGCCTGCGCGAATGGCTCTAGGACGATCCTCAAAAGGTGCTCCTCACAGCAGCTGTTACAGGAACCTTACAGACGGGAGTGAGAGCGGCCAGGCACGACAGCCGGCCCTCCGAGTCCACCTCGAAGCCGCCGCAAACCGGGCTTGAGCCGATCGGAGAGATTTGGACGCATGTTCGAGACACGGAGCGATTTCCCTTTCCAATCGCGTTTTCCGCTGCTTCCGGGTCCCCGGCGCCTGAGCCGGCGACGGCTACCGGGAAGGTTTTCCGCCTTATTAACAACAGCAGGGGGGGCGGACTCTCATGATTCGTCCATATTCGCGACCCGGCAACGGACGAGGAACGGAGCGGCTGAACGTGACTAGCGGCAATCGAGGCGCAGAGAAGCAGGACAAGCACGGGGACCGTTCCACCGACGGCGACGGCCGCGCGACGCAGATGGCGATCTCGCGCGCCCAGGCAGGGGACGTGCAGGCCATCCACTACCTCTACGTCCGCTACCACGACGACGTCCTCGGCTACGTCAAGAGCGTCGTCAAGGACCATCACGAGGCCGAGGACATCACCCAGAACGTCTTCCTCAAGCTGACCACCGCGATCCGCAAATACGAGCCCCGTGGGGTTCCCTTCGCGGCCTGGATCCTGCGCGTCGCCCGCAACGCGGCGCTCGACCACATCCGCTCGCGCCGGGCGCTGCCCTGCGAAGAGGTCCGGGTCCACGACTACGACCGGCGCCGGATCAGCCACGAGCGGCGCAAGGACCTGCGCAAGGCGCTCGACCAGCTGCCGGGCGAGCAGCGCGAGGTGCTGATCCTGAGGCACATCGTCGGCCTCTCCCCGGTCGAGATCGCGAACGCCCTGGGCAAGACCGAAAGCTCGATCCACGGCCTCCACCACCGCGGGCGACAGACGCTGCAGGCGGCGCTCGAGGACCTCGGCGCCGCCCCTGTGGTCGCCCGTTCGCTGGCCGGCTGAGCCGGCCCTCAGCGCCGCTGCGGCGGCGAGGCGGCCGCCTGGCGCGCCATCCAGTTGGCGCCAACCGTGTCGGTCAGCCCGTGGGCGACGATCGAGGCAATGATCGAGATCGACGCGACGTCGAAGATCAGGCCGCCGTCGTCGACGTTTGACTTGAGGACGAAGAGGGCAAACAGCATCGAGGCCACGCCCTTGGGCCCGAACCAGGCCATGAAGGCCTTCTGCGAGCGCGGGATCCCGGTGCGCAGGAAGGAGAGCAGCACCGCCGCCGGGCGGGCGACGATCAGGGCGAAGGCGACGAAGACGACCAGCGGCGGCACGCTGTGGTGGAAGCCGGTGGCGACGATCAGGGCGCCGAAGACGAAGAAGGTGAGGACCTGGAGGATCGTGCTCGCGTTCTCGGAGAACTCGACGAAGCCGTCGGGCACGGCGCGCTCGCTGGCCGCCATCGCGATCCCGCAGACGAAGGCGGCGATCAGGCCGTTGCCCCAGGTGACGTCGGCGAGGCCGAAGGCAAAGAGAGCGAATCCGACCGCGTAGATCCCCTCGTAGCGGGCGGTGATGCCGCCACCGGGGAGGTGGCGGTGGGCGCGCCCGGCGACCGCCCCCAGCGCGATCCCGATTCCCGCCCCGACCACCGCCTGCCCGGCCAGCTTCGCGGCTTCGGCTCCGGCGTCGCCGCCGGGGGCGGCGAGGACGAGGAAGAAGAGGACGAAGGGCAGCGCCAGCCCGTCGTTTAGCCCTGACTCGAGGTTGAGCGTGTGTCGCACCGAGCTCGGCACCAGGCGCGAGGTGACGACCGCCGAAGTGACGACCGGGTCGGTCGGCGAGAGCACCGCGCCGAGCAGGAAGGCCTCGGCCCAGCTCAGCTCCGGGAACAGGGCCTTGCCGGCGAGCGCCAGCAGGACCATCGTGATCGGCATCGCGATCGCCAGCGCCCGCGCGACCGGGCTCCAGTGGCGCAGTAGCAGCTCGCGCTCGACGAACATCCCGTCGCTGAACAGGGTGAGGACGAGCGCCAGCTCGATCAGCTCGACGATCGCCTGATCGCCGACGTCGACGCTGACCACGTCGGTCGCCGCGGCAAGGATGCCGACCGCAAGCGAGAGCACCGAGGCGGAGAGGACGGTCCCCCGCATCACCCCCGAGAGCGAGGCAACGAGGGCGAGCAGGCCGCCGAAGATCAGCAGGGCGGTGCCGAAACCGACGTCCACGCGGCAAAACCTACAACGGGCAAGGCGACCAGCGGCGCCTCAGCGGGCGGCCATCGCCCCGAGGCGCAGGAGCGTCATCGAAGCGCTGACCCGGCGCAGCCTGCGCCCGTGGCGCGCCTGCGCCTCGGGGACGGGCGGCAGCGACACGCCGTCGAGCCAACCGACGTCGGCGCCCTCGACCTCGGCGAGCTGCAGCGCGGCGCGGTCGAGGGCGATCTCCCGCGCCCGTGCGCGAACCCGCGGCGGCACCGTCGGCATCAGGCTCTGCAGCTCGGCGGCGAGTTCGACGTGCTCGCGGGCGTTCATCGCCCGGTAGCCGGGTCCCGTCCCGTGCTGGCGCCACCAGCCGACCTCGTCGGAGTGGAAGCGCAGGTCGCCCCGCTCCAGCAGCCGCATCCAGAGGACCCAGTCCTGGACCAGCTGCCAGCGCGGGTCGAGGCCGCCGACAGCCTCGTAGGCGGCGCGACGGAAGAGGGTGAAGGGGACGAAGGGACAGTGGTAGGCGAGGACCCGGCGCCGCACCGCCGAGCCGGCGATCGTCCCTTCCGGCTGCAGCACCGGCCGCAGCAGCCCGGGCGAGCGCGGCTCGCTGAAGACGCGGTGGCGGCCGGCGATCATCGTCACCCGCTCGAGGCCCGGCCGGGTGCAGTGGTCCAGCTGCGTGGCGAGCCCGCCGACCGCCATCAGGTCATCGTGGTGGAGCATCATCGTCCAGCGCCCCTCGGCAAGGCCGAGCCCGTGGGCCCAGTTGCGCGTCCGGTTTTCCTCATGCTGGGGCGGGGAGACGATCCGGCTGGCGCAGGCGAAGCGAACCGCCTCGGCGATCTGGCGCGAGGCGTCGGTCGAGTGGTTGTCGCAGACGATCACCTCGACCCGCTCGCGCTCCTCCGGCGCCAGCGCCTCGACCGCCAGCGCCACCGAGCTGAGGCAGGCACCGAGGTAGTTCTCGCCGTTGAAGACCGGGACGACGACCGATATCTCCGGCTCCGCGGCCACGCTCAGCCCGCCTCGCCGACGGCGCCGGCGAGCGCGTGCTCGCTGGCTTCGAAGACGGCGAGGTCCTCGGGGGTGCCAAGGCCCCACATCGCGTCTTCGACCGAGCCGATGTTGTGGTGGACGACGCGGCCGCCGGCGGCGATCAACTGGTTGTAGGTCGGGGCGACGTAGAACTCGCCGTTGACCCGCAGCTCGCGCTCGATCATCCGATCGGCGGCCTCGACGTAGTCGGCGCCGCGGGCGAAGTTGTAGATGCCGACCGTGGCCTGGTCGGAGATCACCTGCTTCTCGACCACCTCCTCGACCGCGGCGCCGGCCCCCGGCCGCACGTAGGACCACTTCGGGTGCTCGGCCGTCATCGTCATGATCATCCCGTCGACGCCCTCGCGGTCGGCGGCCGCGAGGTACTGGTCGATCGGGGCGTCGATCCACTGATCGCTGTTGGCGATCATCAGCGGCCGGCCGCCGTCGATCAGCTCACGGGCGAGCAGGACCGTGCAGGCGGCCCCCTCGGTCACGCTCTCGATCGGGATCACCGCGCAGCCGGGCGCCATCTCGTTCAGGCTGCGCTCGAGGTCGTAGCGCTGCAGGTGCTCGGCGAGGCAGACGAAGACGAAACGGTGCGGCCGCGCCGGTCGCAGGTTCTCGACCACCCACTCCACCATCGGCCTGCCCTTGACGTCGATCAGCGGCTTCGGCAGCTCGAAGCCGGCGCTGGCGAAACGAGAGCCGCGGCCGGCCATCGGGATCACGACGTCGAGGGTCTCCTCGCTCACCCGCCGCCCCCCCTGCCCTCGTATTTGTCGCCGCTGACCGAGGGCAGCTTGACCGCGACGAGGACGACGTCGGTGCGAGCGAGGAACGAGGCGGGCTCGCCGGGCGCGAGGACCGCGACGTCGCCCGCCACCAGCCTCCGCCCCCCCATCTCGGCCTCGCCGCGGACGATCGCGGTCAGCTCGGTCGCCACCTTGTGGTGGTGCTCGGGCTCGAAGTCGCCCGCCCTGTATTCCTTGATTGCAACCTCGACCTCGGCCGTGCGATGCAGGGTCGGCTCGAAGTCACCGACGAACCAGCCGCCCTTCATCTGCTCGATCCTGGCGACGTCCATCGCTCAGACCGAGGCGCGGCGCCAGCCCGCCAGGTGCTCGGCGTACTGCCCGACTCCCTCCGGGGTGGAGAGCGAGAAGTACTCGGAGGGGTCGATCTCGTAGGTCCCGATCCGGGCCCGGTTGAGGATCATCTCGTTGAAGGCAGGGCAGATGAAGAAGCGGCCTTCGACGTGGGCGTCCTTGAGGATCATCTCGGTCAGCGCCTCGACGAAGTCGGCGCCGCGGCGATACCAGTAGGTCCCGGCCGTCGCCTGGGTGCTGATCGGGCGCTTCTCCGCCGCCTGCACGACGAGCCCCTCGGAGTCGGTCTTGACGTAGGACCAGCGCGGGTGGACGGACTCGAAGACGACGGTGCCGGCATCGAGCCCGCGGCGCTCGAAGTCGTCGGTGATCGCACTCAGGTCATGGTCGAGGACCTGGTCGCCGTTGAAGACCAGCAGCGGCCGGTCGGGCTCGATCTCCTCGATCGCGAGCAGCGCCGTGCAGGCGGCGCCGGAGTCGAGCGCCGGCACCCCGAGCACGGTCGCGCCCGGCACCAGGAGCCGGATCGCGTCGGCGGTGTGGTAGTGGGAGATCTCCTCCTCCTGGACCAGGCAGACCAGCTCGCCGAGCCCGTTGAGCTGCGCCAGCACCCGCTCGTGCAGGGGCTTGCCCTCGATCTCGACCAGGTTCTTCGGCCAGCGGAACCCCTGTTCCTCGAAGCGAGCGCTATCGCCCGCCATGGGCACCAACACCCTCACGCCGCACCTCCCCCACCCGGTCGATTTCCTCCTCGATGCGATCGATCGTGACCTCGCTCGGGTCGCGGACGACCATCACCGAGGCGCCGCTGGCGAGCGCCGCCTGGATCCCGTGCTCGTTGTCCTCGACGACCAGCGTCTCGCTCGGCTCCACCCCCAGCCGTTCGCAGGCGACCAGGTACATCTCGGGGTCGGGCTTGGGCCGGGAGACGTCTTCGTTGCTGATCGTCGCCGAGAGGTAGGGGCTGAGGTGGGCGCGGTCCATCATCACCTCGACCGTCGGCCTGATGCTGTTGGAGGCGACCGCCAGGCTGTAGCCGCGCGCCTGCAGGTTGGAGAGCGCGAACTCGTGCTGGAAGGTCGGCTTGCAGTTGGCGTGGACCAGCTCCATCGTGTAGCGCTGCTTGAGCTCGCCGAGGAAGGCGTGCAGGCCGCGCGGCAGGCCGCGCTCGACGCTCAGCATCTCCAGCTTGCGCCGAGTCGGCAGGCCGTCGTAGGTGCTGAGGTGGTCGTAGCGGCTGATCTTGAACCCGACCAGGCCGAGGGCGCGGTTGAGCGCCTCGTAGTGCCAGTCGCGGGCGTCGATCAGGACCCCGTCCATGTCGAAGATGACGGCCGAGACGCTCACCGCGGCAGCAGCTCCCGCAGCTCTTCGGGGCGGTCGCTGCAGACGCTGACCCGATCGGAGGCGAAGGCGGGCCAGGAGGACCAGGCCCGCCAGGCCGGCTCGGGGTCGCGGCGGTGCAGCTCCGGGGAGACGACGCAGACCCGCTTGCCGGCCTCGAGGTGGGCATCCAGCGTCGCCTGGTCGAGCCACTCGCTCTCGAAGAGGTCGATCCAGACCCCGGCGCTCTGCTCGTATAGCGAAGGCGTCGCCTCGTACTCGCTATGCCGGGTGAAGTAGGGAAGGCCGTCGCGGGCGTAGGCAGCGCAGTCGGGCACCGACATGTCGAAGGCGAACCAGTCCTCGACCCCGCGCTCGGCCAGCGCCTCGGCGAGCATCGCCCCGAGGCCGTCGGCCTTGACGTTCAGCGCCAGCGGCCCGGGGCTGCCGTGCTCGGCGTAGGCGCAGAGCAGCTCGTCGAGGCCGACCTGCTCGCCGCGCGGCGGGTCATGGGAGATGACCAGCTCGCCGCAGTGGTCGCGGACGTCGGTCTCGACGCCGAAGCCGCGGCCGAAACCCTGCTCGAAGGCGCCCCGCGAGTTCGGGTCGGCGCCGTCGATCCAGTAGCCGCGGTGACAGATGATGGTCGCCATCCACAGCCAAAAACGGATGCCCCGCGCGAGTTCTTGTGCCCGCCGGCGAGGCTTTGCGGGGATTCCCGCTCAGCCGTGCAGGAGGCGGCGCTCGACCAGCAGCTCGGCGACCTGGACCGCGTTGGTGGCGGCGCCCTTGCGCAGGTTGTCGGCGACGACGAAGAGGTCGAGGGCGCGCTCGTTGCCGGGGTCGCGACGGATGCGGCCGACGAAGACGTCGTCGCGGCCGGCGGCGTCGATCGCCATCGGGAAGCGCGAGGCACCGGGGTCGTCGACGACGGTGACACCAGGCGCCGCCTCGAACAGCTCGCGGGCGCGCTCGAGGCTGAGCGGCTCGCGGGTCTCGACGTTGACCGCCTCGGAGTGGCCGGTGACGACGGGGACGCGGACGCAGGTGGCGGAGACCTTGATCGAGTCGTCGCCGAGGATCTTGCGGGTCTCGTTGATCAGCTTGCGCTCCTCGTCGGTGTGGTCGTCGCCGGCGGCAAAGCTGCCGGCCTGGGCGAGGACGTTGAAGGCGATCTGGTGCGGGTAGATCGCCGCGGCGGGTGCCTCCTGGCCGTGGAGGATCGCGTGCGACTCGTCGAGCAGCGCGTCGATCGCCGCCTTGCCGGTGCCGGAGACCGCCTGGTAGGTGGAGATCACCAGCCGCTCGATCCCGGCCTCGTCGAACAGCGGCTTCAGCGCCACCACCATCTGCATCGTCGAGCAGTTGGGGTTGGCGACGATCCCCTTGTGGCCGGCGAGGGCGTCGGGGTTGACCTCGCTGACGACCAGCGGCACGTCGTCGTGCATGCGCCAGAAGCTGGTGTTGTCGACGACGACGGCGCCGGCGGCGACGATCTTCGGCGTCCACTCGGCGCTGACCTTGCCGCCGGCCGAGGAGAGGACGAGGTCGAGTCCCTGGATCGAGTCCTCGCTCACCTCCTGCACGGTGAGGGCCTCGCCGTTCCACTCGATCTGCTTGCCGGCCGAGCGGGCGGAGGCGAGCGGCCGCACCTCGGCGGCGGGGAAGCTCCGCTCCGCGAGCAGGCCGAGGATCGTCGTCCCGACCAGACCGGTCGCTCCCAGCACCCCGACTCTGTAGCCGTCGCCGTTCACGCTTGCACCGTGGCCGCGCTCAGCCGGCGAGCGTCGGCCGCTGTTCGGGGCCGGTCGGGTCCTCGGGGCGCACCGCGTCGGCGCCGAGCTCGAACGCCGTGTGCAGCGAGTTGACCGCGTCGGGGACGCGGTCGGCGGCGATCACGCACGAGATCTTGATCGGCGAGGTCGAGATCATCTCGATGTTGATCTCCTGCTCACCGAGCACCTGGAAGACCTTCGCCGCGACACCTGGGTGCGAGCGCATCCCGGCGCCGATGATCGAGACCTTGCCGATCTGCTCGTCGGTGCGGACCTTGAGCGAGACGTCGCCGAGAGCGGCGATCACGTCCTTGGCGGTGGTCAGGTCGTCGCGGTCGACGGTGAAGGAGAGGTCGGCGAGCTGATCGCCGCCGACGGGCTCGTTCTGGATGATCACGTCGACGTTGACGTTGGCCTCGGCGAGGGCGCTGAAGATGCGGCCGGCGACGCCGGGCTCGTCGCGGACGCCGGTCAGCGTCACGCGCGCCTCGGCGTTGGAATGGGTGACTGCGGTGACGAAAGGTTGCTCCATGGTCTCTTCCTCTGAGACGACGAGGGTACCGGGGCCGTCCTCGAAGCTGCTGCGGCAGTGGATGCGGACGCCGTGGTTGCGCGCGTACTCGACCGAGCGCAGCTGCAGGACGCCGGCGCCGGAGGCCGACATCTCGAGCATCTCCTCGAAGGAGACCTGGTGCAGCTTGCGGGCATCGGCGACGATCCGCGGGTCGGCGCTGAAGACGCCGGCGACGTCGGTGTAGATCTCGCAGACGCTGGCGCGCAGCGCCGCGGCGAGGGCGACGGCGGTGGTGTCGGAGCCGCCGCGGCCGAGCGTGGTGACGTCGCGGCTCTCGGTCGAGACCCCCTGGAAGCCGGCGACCAGCACGATTCGGTCCTCGCCCAGGGCCTCCTCGATCCGCTCCGCCCGGACGTCGATGATGCGTGCCTTGGTGTGGGTCGAGTCGGTGACGATCCCGGCTTGGGAGCCGGTCAGCGAGATCGCCTCGTGGCCCATGTCGTGGATCGCCATCGCGCACAGCGCGCAGGAGATCCGCTCCCCGGTCGAGAGCAGCATGTCCATCTCGCGGGCTAC
>Ga0335070_10000648_pt1 | contig 39247 bp, 35 predicted proteins | sample Lox_Sample_13_FD_206722 | JGI IMG/M metagenome (GOLD analysis project Ga0335070, IMG submission 206722) | Soil microbial communities from Loxahatchee National Wildlife Refuge, Florida, United States - Lox_Sample_1.3 | ecosystem: Environmental > Terrestrial > Soil > Wetlands | place: USA... | reverse complement strand
CCCCGCCATCTTGTCAATAAAATTGTATACAAATATGAACATTATTTATGATATAACGCTTACAACAACGGAGTTCATGTCATGAGTTGGGCAACAGGCCCTCTAAATCCTAAACAATATCGAATATCCAAAATTTAAAATGTAGCGAGCCTTCCTTCTTTCATTTGGAAAATTGGATATTTGAATTTGTTTAGGATTTAGATATTCGAGATTGGGGTTTGGCTAGTATCGTTGCACTGCTAGCACTGCTGCACCCACAGCACCTATCAATCCCAGCGCTGATATGAAGAGCAGCCCCGCCGCGTAAGAACCGGTAGCAGCGATCAAGAAACCAATCGCCGCAGGTGCCATGGCCGATCCAAAGTTGGCCAGCCCGTTGTCGATGCCGATCCCTGTGGCCATGATGGGGCCCGGGATGATGTGCTGCATGATGGCGTAGTAGACGGGTGTGCCCATTCCCCACAGAATCATCCCCAGCACCATCAATGAGCCGCTCGCCACGGGTCCGCGAACCAGTGCCGCGAGCCCGATAGAAAGGGCTGCTCCTGACAGGCTCATGAAGCAAAGCACAGCACGACGGCCGATGCGGTCCGAGAGGAACCCGAATACGAGGGATGAAAGGAAAGAGCCAAGGTACGGAAGGGACGCGAAAAGCACCATGCCCCGCACATCGAAACCTCGCTCATCTCTCAGGTATTTGGGAAGCCAGGTGGTAAGCCCTGACAACGTGGCGAGCACCGCGAAATGATAGACTACCATCAGCCAGAAGCGATAGTTGCCGAGGAGGCTCGAAAGCTGGCCTTTCGCCCCCGTGCTCTTACCCTTCTCAGAGCCCCGGCTCTCGGTTATGTAGTCTCTCTCCCTTATCCCGACTCTCGCCATCTTTTCAGGCGCGTCGCCAGTCAGAAACCAGATACATGGTATGACCAAGACGAGAATAAGAGCTGCCTGCAGGAAAAAGACCGAGCGCCAACCCCACAAGCCGAGGGTCAGGGAAAGTAAAGGTACGGCGACGGTCATACCTACGCGCTGCCCACTGGTCCAGACGGCATTAGCGCCTCCCCGCTCCGAAGGCGGGAACCAGTACCGAATGTAACGGCTTGTGAGAGGGAGCAGGGGCCCCTCGGCAATACCGCGCGTCACCCGTCCAACCAGCATCATCGAGTAGGAACTCACAGCGCCCATCCAGATCGCGGCAATCGTCCAGAGGCTGGTCATCACGGTCAGGACCTTTCTCGGGCCCCAGCGATCGGCCGCGGGTCCGAAGAAGATATTCGAGAGGGCGTAGGGCAGGAGAAGGAACGTCATCAGAAGCCCCTGCTTTCCCGGGCTTCCCTCCAGGCCCATGTCTTTGACAAATTGCCGATCCGCAAGAAGGAGGGAAAGGCCTGTCCGATCGAAAGCCCAGAAGAGGAATGCTATCCAGACCATCGCGACTACCACGTAGCGGTACCTGCCAACGCGGGCCGCTGCGCCATCTGTTGCAGTCGTCGATCCGGCCTGATTTTCCACCAGCCTATCCCTCCGTAGCAGAAAGCTTAGATGTCAAGGTCTGCCTTTCGCACGCCAACATTATCCGCACGTGCGGATCAGATTCCGCGCGGAATGAACAGATTATTGAGGCTACTTCTTTATGACCTCTCGTAGTGCCAGGAGCAGTTTTTGTTTATCGGGCGCAACATACTGCTCCAGCGGAGGACTGAAGGGTATAGGGATATCGGGGCCGCACACCCGCTTGGGATGAGACTTGAGAAGCACATAGGTCCCCTCATCTTCAACCACAAGCGAGATTATTTCGGCCGCAGCACCGCACGTTGAGCAAGCCTCATCCACTACCACCAGCCTGCCTGTCTTTGCCACTGAAGCCCTGATGGCGGTTCTGTCCAGAGGCACGAGAGTGCGTGGGTCGATTACTTCGAGAGAGACCCCTTCTCTTGCCATCTCGTCAGCCGCATCGAGCGCCACGTAGACCATCCTCGCAAGCGCGACAACGGTTACGTCAGCGCCTTCTCTCTTCACCTCTGCCTGACCGAAGGGGATGGTATATTCTTCCTCGGGCACTTCGCCCTTTATGCCCCCCAGAAGTCTGTGCTCAAAGTAGATCACCGGGTTGTTATCCCTTATTGCTGTTTTGAGAAGCCCTTTGACATCGCGCGGAGTGCTGGGCAGAATGATTTTGAGCCCGGGGGTGTTCATATAGATCGGATAAGGGCTGATGGAGTGCTGAGCGGCCATGAACTGCCCGGTGCCCACCGTCATCCGAAAAACAATAGGGAATTTTGCCTGCCCCCCGAACATATAGGTGATCTTTGCGGCCTGGTTCACCATCTGGTCCATGGCAACAAAACCAAAAGTGGCCATACCGATATCGACCACGGGCCTGAAGCCCGAGCCTGCGAGTCCCACCGCCGCTCCCACAACGCCCGATTCACTTATGGGTATTCCGCGTACCCTGGCTTCGCCGAATTCCTGTCTCAGTTCGCGGTTGACATTGGTACCGAAGTAGAGAGTCTTTTCATCCCGAAGGAACTCTTCCCGCAATGCCTCTTGAACCGCTTGCTGATAGGTTATTTCTCTCACCTTCCAGCCTCTTCATTAATTTATCTTTTTATTCCGAGTAGACACCCTTGAGCGCATCGTCCGGATCCGGGAATGGGCTCTCGATGGCGAACCTGACCGCATCCTCCACACGGGACAATACCTGCAGATTTATCGCTTCCTGCCCGGCCCCATCCAGAACTCCGTCCGTCAAGAGCTTCTGCTCGAAGCGCTTAATAGGGCATCTTTCTTTCCACGCTTCAACTTCATCCTTTGGGCGAAGGTCAGGAAAGTAACCTCCCTCGAAGTGATGGCGCCAGCGATAGGTCCTGAATTCGAGGAAATGTGGGCCTTCTCCGGATCTTGCAGCAACCACCGCCTCCTGAGCGGCCTCGTATACTTCGACGACGTCGTTCCCATCAACGACTCTTCCGGGTATCGCATACGCGCGCGCCCTTTCAGCGACGCTTGACAGGCGCACGACATCCCATATAAGCGTGTTCGCACCGTAAAGATTATTCTCACAGGCGAAGATGATGGGGAGCTTCCATATCGAGGCCAGGTTGAGTGATTCATGAAACGCACCCTCATTGCTGGCGCCGTCACCAAAAAAGACGACCGCAACTCTGTCTCCGACCTCCAGCTGGGCTGCCAGCGCTGCGCCCACGGCAATGGGAAGGCCCGCACAGACTATCCCGTTGGCACCGAGCATTCCAATGCTGAAGTCGGCGATATGCATGGAACCGCCTTTGCCTTTACAGTATCCGGTTTTTTTGCCGTAAATCTCTGCCATCATGCGCTTGAGGTCCGCACCTTTGGCAATACAATGGCCATGACCCCTGTGATTGCTGACAATCCGGTCATCCACCCTTAAATGCGCACAGACGCCGACTGCCACTGCTTCCTGACCAATGTAGGAGTGGATGAGCCCGGGAATGGCGCCATTGGCCCACTCCCGAACAGCCGTCTCTTCAAAGCGGCGGATGGTCAGCATCTTGGTGTACATGCTGATAAGTTCTTCTCTCACTATTGACACTCCTCGATTCTCCTTCATTAGGATGTATCGCTACATTCCGTCGATGAGTCTACACGATGGTCTCGGCTTCACTGTCTATCATCGATTTCATGAGATTGCAAGAAGAAACTAATTAAAGAGACGAGTAAACAGTCAGCAGTGAGCAGTAAGCAATAAAAACGAAAGAGCAGACGCAGTCTGTTCGAGGCGAGATGCTGGCATACCGCTTTGGATTCAAGATGGATACCGAGGCGCGCCGAGGCCTGGGCTACGCAGGCGTACCTTGAGGTACGTCGAGTAAGAACAGGCTGAAGGGCAACGAAGGTAGGCGCTTGAAGGCAAAGCGGTTTCACATGTCTACGCGGATCGGGAGTATCACGGTAGTGATCCCATCCCACTGCAGGCGACGCTGGATGGCGAAAGCCGTCTCATTGTGTAGCAGTCTACTGAAGAAGCGCTCGTAGCGAAAGACCAGTTTTCCGGTAAACACCGTCGCTTTTGGAAACTCCCGCACGATCGATTCGCAGAGCTGCGTGGCAGCTTCCACCACATCGGTCGCCACATCCATCCGGTAGCCAGCCGAAACCCCGTGTTTGCGGCTGATCTTCACATATTTTTCGAGGCCGTTCTTTACGGATTCTTTGAGAGCTTCAACCTCCTGCACACCCTTGAATGAGCCCGAATCGATCTCTGCGACCTGCACGAAGATATAGTTCTTGTACAAATTCGGGAAACTTCTGACGATCGAGAGGAGCGTGTGAATGCCGAAACCGTTGAAACCGCTGACGAGGAGCACCGCGGTCATTTCTTTAGGGTCGACCGGCTGCGAGTTATACGGGGCGCTGGGAGGTATATCTTCAACTATCTGTTCGAGCTTTTTTACACTGTCCCTGACCTTTACATAGTGGCGGCGGATCAGATAACAGAGAACTATGAACACCGATGTGATGAGCAGGGTAAGCCAACCGCCCTCTTCGAATTTCTCGTAGGTTGTGACGAAGAGAATAGTCAGACAGACGAACAGGCCGACAATATGGACCACGATATGCTGTTTCCATTTGGGTTCCCTGTGTCGATTCATTACGTAAAACCGGGCCATGCCGAACTGTGAAAGAGAGAACGTCAGAAACACGTTGATGGAGTACATGACGACCAGTGCAGAGACAGAACCGTGCGTATAAAGCAGGAGCATGAGAGATGCGGTACCCATCACGAGAACGCCGTTCTGCATGGTGAGTCGTTCGGAAAGGGCTGCGAACCTCCGGGGGAACCAGGAGTCAACGGCCATATTCGCCATTACCCGCGGCCCGTCGATGAACCCGGCCTGTGCACCCACGATCAGGAGGGCTCCCTCGGACAAGATGGTGACAAGCGCAAGCATATAGCCGCCGGGCCACGAGCCGAACATCGTATCGGCGAGTATTGCGTTCATAGTTCGGCCTTCGGCCGGCGCAATGTTCCACAGCAAGTAACAGAACAAGAGCCCGCCCGCTGTGCATGCAAGAGAAGTAGCCATGTAGACCATAGTTCTCTTCCCGGTATGGACCTGCGGCTCCCGCATGATCTGCATCCCGTTAGAGACCGCTTCTATGCCTGTGTAAGTGCCGCCTCCCAGGGAGAAAGCGCGAAGGAAGATGGCCAGAACACCTATGCCACCGATTATGCCAAGGTCGTGCGAGAGGTCTACATGGAACTCGCCCGCCACAACATTCATTTGTGGAGTGTGGCTGAGTATGCCGTAAAAGACAAGAATGGCATGGGTCAGGATAAAGGTGACAAAAATAGGGGCCAGTATGGTCACTGATTCTTTGATCCCCCTCAGGTTTATCATAACGAGCAGGAGCACGAGGCAGACTGCGAAAGGCACCTTAAAGTGGTAGTACTGGACCGGAAGGAAACTGAAGAGGGCATCACCGCAAGAAGCCAGCGAGACCGTGATAGTAAGCATGTAGTCGACGAGCAGGGCGCAGCCGGAGATGACTCCTGCCCTCTCGCTGATCGTGTGCGTTGCGACGATGTACCCACCGCCGCCGTGCGGGAAGTGCTCAATGATCCGCGAATAGGCGTACGATATGATGAATACGGTGAAGGCAGTGGCCAGTGCGAGAAGCACGGCTAAATAAGCGTGCTGACCAAGAGCCCTGAATGCCTCTTCGGGACCATATGAGGATGAAGAAAGACCGTCTGCACCGAGGCCTATCCACGCGAGAATCGGGATGAGGGATATTTTGTGCCATATGTGTCTATCTTCAACATCCTTGGGAGCCCCGATTATTTTATGAATGAAGCGGTGAAAAGGACTGAACTGCTGGGGGTCGGGTGACATTTAACCTCTCACGAGCTCGCGGCCAGCATCCGCTCTGCAGTTCCGTACGCTTCGATGAGGCTCGTCGGGTCGGCCTTACCGGTGCCTGCTATGTCAAAACCGGTCCCGTGGCCGACCGATGTCCTTATGAAAGGCAGGCCGAGGGTTATGTTCACCGTCTTTGCGAAATCCATCGTTTTAACCGGTATGAGCCCCTGGTCGTGATACATGGCAATATATGCGTCGCAATCGATCTTATGAAACAACGTGTCCGCAGGAAAAGGTCCCTCTATATTCATGGCAAGTGATCTAGCCCTCGTGATGGCTTCTCTGATCTCGCCTTCCTCATTGCCAATAACCCCTTGTTCGCCCGCGTGGGGGTTGAGACCGCACACCTTGATGTGCGGGGCCTCGATCCGGAAATAGTCTCTCAAGGAAGCATAGGTCAGTGCGATGCAGCTGAAGACCTTCTGAACGGTTATTTCGGGCGGCACGGCTCTCACAGGGATATGTATTGTTACGAGAGAGACGCGAAAAGCCCTTGCAGCCATCATCATGACATAATCTGTCACCCCGGAGTAATGGGCCAGGAGTTCTGTATGGCCCACGAACCGTATACCTGCGAGGTTGATCGCTGTCTTGTTTATAGGGCAGGTGACTATTGCGGAAACTTCATTAAGAAAGATCAGCTTCAGGGCCTCAATAATGTAGCTGTGGGCAGCGTGACCATGCAAAGGAGCCACTGAGCCGAACTGTACATCTTCTGATATGATACCAAGATCGACACACTCGGCTTCGCCCATCCGAGCCTCGCCGAGGCCTTTGAAACGGCGTTGACCGTCGCGGAAAAGACGAGATGTCAGCTGATCGAGAACCCGAGTGTCCCCAACTATAACCGGTATGCTTTTCCGGCACAACCGCGGCATCGCCTTCAAGATGACTTCTCCACCGACGCCGGCGGGGTCACCCATCGTAACGGCTATTCTTTTCAGATCTTAACCTCTATGTAAGAGGAGGTTCTAAGCTTCCCTATATACTCTTTGTAACGTTTCTGGGTCTCCTGCTGCATGATTCTTGCCTTTATAGCGTCTTTGACCACGTCAAAGGGCACTGCGTCACTTTTTCTCGTCTCTACAACCTTTATGATGTGGTAACCGAAAGGCGTCGTTATCGGGTGGGAAGATGTTCCCGGCATCAGGAGGGAAATGACCTGGAGCAACTGGGGCAGTAACTCCTCTTTCTTGACGAACCCTATATCTCCACCATGGGTGCTTGAAGGATCGTCCGAGTATTGCCTGGCCACCGCCTCAAACGATTCTCCCTGCTGGACCTTATTAAATGCTGCTTGCGCCCTCGCAGACGCATCCTCCCTCCGCGAGGATATGAATATCTGCTGGAGCCTGAATTCCTCTGATTTGAACTGATCCGGATTTTCATCATAATATTTTTTCAGGTCGGCTTCGCTCACAATGACGGTCGTTCCGACTGCCCGAGCCATAACTCTGCTTTGCAGAAGATTGCTGCGAATACCCTCAAGGAAGGCCTTGTAATTGATACCCTCTTTTTCTAGGCGCTCTTTCATCTCCTTTTCGGTGATCAGGTTCTGTTTTCTTATGCCCTCGGCAACCGACTCCACCTCTTTGTCAGATACATCGATCTTCAACTTTTTTGCCTGCTGCTGGATGAGCTTGGCCTCTATAAAGCCGTCCAGTTTTTCCCTAAGGCTCTCGTCCCTGAAATAGTCATCAGCGGTAGTGAACGTACCCTGTTTTTCAACGCGGACAGACTTTTGAACCTCGCCCATGGTGACTATGTCATCATTGACGATCGCCACGATCTTATCGACCACTTCACTGCGCAAGGCAAGAGGGCAGAGCAGGGTGAAAACCGTGACTAACGCAAAGACAAAGACTTGCTTCTTCATTTTTTTTCTCCAGACCCTTCTTTTGCCGCTTGGGGCTCAGGCTTCGTCGCCGGCTCTGCTTTAGGCGGGATGTTGCTCTTCGGCGGAGATTCGGTCACTTTTTCGGCGGGTGCCGTCTGGGCAGGGCTTTCTGCTTTAGGGGCTGGGCCTGCCTTTTCGCTATCGCTTTTCAACATGTCAGCATTGACGGTGATTTTTGCCTTTGCCTTGAGGTCGGTAACATATTTTTCCAGGACCTCATTCTGTCTTTCTTGGGCAATCCTCTGCTTGATAAACTCTTTTACCTCTTCGTAGGGCGTGTACGCGGGGGGCTTAACTCCTTGGAGCTGTATGATGTGATATCCGAGTTGTGTCTTGACCGGAGGACTAATCTGCCCCACTTTTGTGAGTTTGAAGGCCACAGCCTCGTACTCTGGTACCAATGTGCCCTTAGCGTGGAAGCCAATCGCCCCGCCGGTCGCTTTGGCAGACGGGTCGATGGAGTATCTCTTCGCCAGATCAGCAAAATCTTCGCCCTTGTCCAGTTTTGCCCGAATCTCTTTGGCCTCTTTTTCCGTCTTAACGAGAATCTGCCGGGTGTCAATCTCCTGCCCCGTCTTGAATTTTTCTTTGTTTTTCTCGTAGTAATCCTTCAGTTCCTCTTCTGACGGGTTGATGTTGGTGGCTACCTTTTTCTTAAGCAAAGACTCTATAAGCAGCTGTTCTCTGATGTCGGAAAGTCTGTCCTGGAAGTCTTTGTCCTTCTCGATGTTCGCTTTCTTGGCCTCTTCCAAAAGCAGCCTCTTCACGACATACCTGTCCAGAAAGCTCTGTTTACCGCTCTGTGTAAGCACGAGCATTTTCATGTTTGCGGGGATTCTATCCAGCTCTTTATTGAATTCTTCAAGCGTTATCTTTTCGCCATCAATAGTGGCGAGGACCTTACCGTCGTCCTTTTTCCCGCATCCGAGCAACAGGAGCACGAAGCAGAAGAGAATGAATACCTTTCGCATAGAGCACCTCATTGTTGAGTCGTTATATCTTGGCGAAATTTAAGTCTTTATATCATAGGGCCATGATGTTCATCAACATATTTCTCACCGAGCCTATCATCTCCATGGGCCTGCCGTCAGTCTGCATCACAATCTTGCCGTCGGGGAGGATCTTTGCCATGCCTTTATCTTCCTTGACAAGTTTGAGCAGCTTCTCCATGCGGAGAGGCGTTGTTTCTGTTACGTGCACGGCCACCTGTTTTCCCGAGTAATCGAGCCTCTTGACACGGATTCGCATCAGGAACAGCCTTAACGATATAATCTCAAGCAGGTTCTCAAGAGGCTCAGGGATCGTCCCGTAGCGGTCTCTGAGTTCCTCCCTCATTTCCGAGAGCTCAACCTCGTCCTTGATCCTTGAGAGCCTTTTGTAAGTGAGAAGTTTGCTTGTCTCGTCAGGAATGTAAGCATCGGGAATAAAGGCGTTGATCGGGATATTGATCTCTGGTGTAAACTCCTCTATCTCAGGTCCTTCCTGTCTAAGCTCCCTCACTGCATCATCAATCATTTTGCAGTAAAGCTCGAAGCCGATGAGATTAATGTGGCCCGATTGTTCCCTGCCCAATAGGTTACCGGTTCCCCGTATCTCGAGATCGTAATTGGCCACCTTCAGCCCGGAGCCAAGTTCTGTCATTTCTTCGATGATCTTGAGTCGAACCAGGGCATCGCGTGTCAGCACCTCTTCTTTAGGGACGAGCAAGTAAGCATAGGCTTGTCTCTTTCCGCGCCCGACCCGGCCCCGCAACTGGTAGAGATCGGCCAATCCGAACCTATGCGCGTTGTTTATAAAAACCGTATTCACGTTTGTGATGTCGAGGCCTGATTCGATGATGTTGGTAGAGAGAAGGATGTCGTACTTGTTGTTTATGAAAGCGAGCATGATCTTTTCGAGCTCGCTTCCCCGCATCTGTCCGTGTGCTACCGCTATCCTTGCGTCAGGAAGGAGTTTCTTGAGGTGCCCGTGAACAACGCCTATGTTGTGAACCACGTTATGAACGAAGAATACCTGTCCGCCCCGCCCTAGCTCATTCGCCACGGCCTTCTTGATCAGCTCGTCATTGAATTTCACCACCGATGTCTTGACCGCGAGCCTGTCCAGGGGAGGCGTATCTATGATGCTCAGGTCTTTGATGCCGGTGACGGCCATGTGGAGTGTCCTTGGAATGGGGGTTGCGCTCAGGGTAAGCACGTCCACATCCTTTTTTATGAACTTCAGCTTCTCTTTCGCCTTTACGCCGAAACGATGCTCCTCGTCGATGATCAGGAGTCCCAAATCTTTGAAAGCTATATCCTTCTGAAGCAGCCTGTGGGTGCCAACGATTACGTCAACAGCGCCTTTGTTCAGCCTTTCCACGACAAGGGCCTGTTCCTCTTTTGATCGAAATCTGCTCAGCATTTCTATTATCACGGGATAATCTTTGAGTCTGTCAACGAATGTCCTGTAGTGCTGTTGCGCCAGGACGGTGGTAGGGACCAGCACTGCGACCTGCTTTCCATCCATGACAGCCTTGAAGGCCGCGCGGAGCGCGACTTCGGTCTTGCCGAAGCCGACATCACCGCACACGATGCGATCCATGGGCCTTTCTTTTTGAAGATCACGCAGCACTTCGTCGATGGCACGCAGTTGTCCTTCCGTCTCTTCGAATTCAAATCGTTCCTCCATCTCCCGGAAGATCTCGTCTTCAGGGGGATAAGCATGCCCTTTTGCCAGCTCCCGTTCGGCATAGAACTGGATCAGCTCCTTCGCTATGTCTTCCACATACGTCTTGACCTTGCTCTTCGTGGACTTCCATCGCATTGACCCGAGCCTGTCGATCTTAGGTTGGGCTTTCTCTCCACCGATGTATTTCTGTACCAGTTCGAGTGAATCGATCGGAACGTAGAGCCTGTCATCGTCCTGGTATTCGATGAGAAGAAAATCTTTTTCGTACTCGCCTACTTTAAGCTTTCGAATGCCCCGGTAAATGCCTATGCCGTGCTCTATATGGACGACATACTCCCCCACGGCAAGATCCTTGAACGAATTGAGAAACTCGTCAACGCCTTCCCATTTCTTTTTGATAACCCTCTTCTTCGGTCCGACGATCTCTTCTTCTGTCAAGACGACGATGTTGTCTGTCCTGAAACCGCGCCTTAACGGGCCGATGACAATGCCCCACTCCTTCTCTTTGCGGCCAATATTTACGGAGGGGAGAATCGGTAGCGCTATATCATAGTTTCTGAAAATATCCTGCAGCCTTTCGGCTTGGTGGTTGTGGACCGCGAATACGTAAAGGTAAGGGTACCCGGCCCAGTCACTCTTGAACTTCTCGGCCAGCGTTCTAAATACTTCAGTCTTTTTAGCCTCGAATGCAAGCCTCAAATCATCGTTGGAGACGGCTTCAAAGACGAGAGCCTCCTCGTCTCCCCTGATGCCCGAAGTGTCTATATTGAGAAAGGATGAGAATCGTGTTTCGAGTTCTGCGAGTGAAGGAACGGATTCGGTGTCTGAGGCCTGAGTCATCAGTGCTGCGGCACCCCTGTGAACAATCACCGCTCCTTCAGGAAGGTAATCCATGAGCGTCACATTCCCATCCTCGGAAAAACGCGTTGGGATAAGGAGGCAGCGCTCCACCTCTTTGAGCGACCTTTGGCTTGCCGGATCGAAGTATCGGATAGAATAGACCTGATCGCCCAGGAGTTCTATTCTCAAGGGCTTTGTAGAAGAAGGCGGAAATATGTCTATGATCGCTCCGCGTTTCGCAAAGTCACCCTGTTCCCTTACAAGTGACGTCAACTCATATCCGGCGGATTCGAGAAACCCCGTCAGTTCTTCCTGCAGTATAGTGTCGCCGAACGCCACTTCGCGGCTGCCGCGCGTGAGCTGTTCGGGTGGAAAGAGCTGATGAAAGAGAGCTGCTGCGGGAAAAAGGCCGATAAAGTCGCCATCCGTGAGCAGGTGGTGGAGGAAAGCGATCCGCTTCGATTCGTCCTCCTTCTCAAAGATACGCTGGCTGTACCGCGGGAAGTAATGAACGTCCCTGCCGGAAAAGAATTCGATTTCCTCTTTCAGCAGAAGCGCCTCATCTTCTTCTTCATACAATAGGACGATCTTCCTGCCCGCTATTCTGGAAAGAAAGAATGAGAGAAACGAGCCTATTCTTCCGGTTATGTAAATGGTGCCTTTATCGGGGAAGTGATACATTCTTGATGTTAGTGAATAGTAAGCAGTGAGCAGTAAGCAGTATGCTCACGACTTTCCGCTCTCATTGTAGCAGATTTTTCACGATCATATCCGCAGGTGGCTAGGGTCGTGTTTAGTAAGAGGTATTTTCCTTACTGCTCACTGCTCGCGGCTTACTGGGTTTATTATATCAGTTTTTTGGGAGGTTTTCAGCAGGTCCTTAGATCCTGTCTGGTGAAAGAGTTTTTCTCGCTGTTTACTGGTTACTGCTCACTGCTTACTTTTCACCTATTGTGCTTCGGGCAGGACTGTCACTGTCTTTTCATACGCACTTAGTACGGCTTTTGCGAAACGAATCCCGGGTTGCTTATGCTTAGCGGAAAGTTCTCTTGCCTTCGTCGAACCGCTGTTATAAGCGTAAAGTGCCCACTGCAGGGTCTCAAAGTTCTCAATAAGCTGAGAAAGATGGTAAACGCCAAACTTGATGTTCTTCTCCGGTTCATGGAGGATCCGGTCGCCACTCCAGGTTACGCCAAGGGTCTCCGCGATGCCACGGCCCAGAGAGGGTTTGATCTGGAGCAGGCCACGGGCACCTTTCGACGAGACCGCATCCTGTTTGAAGTTACTCTCAACCTTCATGACAGCCAGTACTAGCCGGTAGTCGAGATTGCGTTCCTTTGACTCTGTGTAGACGTAGTTTGCTATTTCTCGCAATTCTTCTTCGGACACGTCCGGCATCTGCCCTTCCAGGTAGCTCACGATATTTTCTACAGTGTCATCGTGATGGGCAGTGGTTTGAACATGCTTTACTGTCTGCCCCCCGGCGACCATGAGAACGGGTATCACCGCAGCCGAAGTCAATACAAGCAGAACTTTTTGCGAACGATTCATAGGCTGTTACTATAAAGTATTTAATTACAGATGTCAACCTGAGGCAATGAAGTGCGATGAAGCGAGGAAGCGATGAAGCCAGGAAGCTGAACTACCGGACATTTTGTGCTGTCGTTTCCTCACTTCCTCCGGGTGCCCACTGGCGGGTGCATCCACTCTATCATTGTGTCAGGAACTGATATCCCTTGGCAATGAAGAAGAGGCCGAAGAAAACGAGAAAAAGGCTGCAAACGAAGAGCGCCCCTTTTATGACGCGGCTATTGACGTACTTCCTTCCCATATGGATGCCATAAGAGACAAAGCTGTACCAGACTAGATCTGAGCTTATATGTCCAACAAAAAAGGCCACGATGCCCGCCAAGCCGAGCCCCCTTGCGAACATCACGTAGCCCATGCCGATCGTGAGCCACCAGATGAACCAGTACGGGTTGGAAAGGCTTATAATGATGCCGGCAAAAACGGGGTGCATTCCCTTATCGGAAGCCTGCGCATTGGCGAATATTCTGTATCTGCGCAGGTCTTTGATGATGCTGATGCTCATGCAGATCATCACCACACCGCCGCAAAATGAGAAAATGGTGTAAAGAGTTCGATTGGCAAGTAGGCTTCCGAGCCCGAATACGATCAAGACCAACAAAATTATCTCAAGAATGCCGTGTCCAAGGACCACAAGAGGGCCCACGTGCCCTCCACGCTTTGCAGACTCAGTTATGGTGACGGTCAGCAGTGGTCCGGGTGCCATTGCCCCGGTCAGGCCGAGAATAAATCCGACAGCAAACAGACTCCATAAACCCATAAGGCTTAAGTAAAGCACACTCCACTACCAAAAAGACAGGGTCACGGTGCAAGGGTCAAGGGTGACTCAAGGAATAACGAGAGGCACAGTTGGGCACGCGCAATCTGGTTTCACGTTCTGTGGTATAATGGTGACCTCATATGGAACAGGTGACAACGGCAACGGAGCAGAGAGGTCGAAGCGTTGAAGACAAACTGGTATCGGCCCGGCTCGTGATGTTGGGGACGATCCACAGGGATAAGGAGGGTGGTGAACTGCTCTCGCGATGGCTCGATTATCTCAAACCGGACGTGATCACGCTGGAGTTCTCCCGTTATGGCATGATGTTCAGGAAAAGACATGGAGCTGCACTGCGCGCGCAGCTCGACGCGCTCGTGGCGAAAATGACGGCAGAGGCAGAGCCGCCATGCCAGAACGCGGTTGGAGCGCTCTATGATTACATAGACTTGCCCTATGAATACACGAGGACTTCCCAATACGCAGACCGGTCAGGGATTCCCCTCCATCTACTCGACCTTGATTTCGTTTCCTGCGTCAACCTGCGAAACGTGGATGAGCTCATGGGTGAGAAGAATCTGCGCATCTGGTTTGGCGGTCAAGCAAGCGAGGAAAATGGGATAGAAAAGCAGAGAGCGCTTGCGCGGCTTTTGTTCGATAAGGGCATAAGAGCCTTTCCGTACACGAACGAGATGTTAACTCGTGACAGGCACGTCAAAGAGAAACTGGAGCTTCTGACGAACCGCTACCAAGGCAAACGCATTCTTCATGTCTGCGGCTGGCATCATCTTTCTCATCAGCACAACATCTATGATTCCCTTAATCCTGTAAAGGTTTTTCTCCATGATAGATCTGTTCGTGTTTGATCTTGGAAAAGTTATCCTGCCGTTCGAGCACCGACAGATAGCGTCAAAGCTGTGGCAGCGGTCGAAGAATAATAGGAAATTCACAGAGGAGGAGATCTTTCAGGATCTTTTTGATCTGAAGAACGGCACTGTAAACCGTTATGAGGAAGGGCTCCTGTCCTCCGAAGAATTTTTCCTTGAGATACGGAAGCGATATGATCTGGCACTAGAGTTTGAAGACTTCAGCGAGATATGGAATAACATCTTCTGGGATAACCCTGAGGTCAACGAGATAATCATTTATCTAAAAGCTAAAGATTACCCCGTCTACCTGCTCAGCAACACCAACGAACTCCACTTCTCTTATGTCATCGATCGGTTTCCTATTGTCCACGTCCTTGACGAGTGGATACTTTCATTCGAGGTAGGCGCAAAGAAACCTGATAAACGGATTTATGATGCCATCTTCGAGAAAACCGACGTCGACAGGGCGAAGATCCTCTATATAGATGACATTGATGCATATGTTTCGGCAGCCCGATCGCACGGGATGCAGGGCTTGGTATACAAGAGTCCTGATGATCTGTGGGAGCTGCTGCGACAGCATAAAATATAGCCTTGCGAAGGATGCGCGAGGCGTTACGTGTTCCGGGTTATGGGTTACGGGGTAAAAAGGGCAAGCGGTTATTAACTCGCAACCCGAGACCTGCAACCCGAAACAGGCCTTCATCGTTTCATGATTCCTTACCCTCATATCGACCCTGTGATTGTCCAGATCGGACCTTTTGCCGTCCGCTGGTACGGCATGATGTACATAGCGGGCTTCGCCCTCTCTTACCTGTTGCTGGTCTACCAAATTGGCAAAAAGAGCGCCGCGGTAACAAGGGCTCAGATCGATGACCTCTATTTCTATCTTATTCTCGGGCTTCTCGTAGGCGCCCGCTTGGGATACGTACTTTTCTACAACTTCAGATTCTTCCTTGAGCATCCTGTCGAAATCTTTGTCCTGTGGCATGGCGGCATGTCCTTTCATGGCGGCCTTATCGGTGCCCTCTTAGCGGGCTATCTGGGTATCAAGAGAAAGAAGATAGCTTTCTGGAAAGCTGCAGATCTCATCATCCCTACCGCACCCATAGGCATCGGACTCGGCCGGTTGGGGAACTTTATCAATGGCGAGCTTTATGGCAGACCGTCCAGTGTCCCCTGGGCCATGGTTTTCCCTGAGGGAGGACCCATGCCCCGGCACCCCTCCCAGCTTTACGAGGCCGCAATGGAGGGCCTGCTTCTTTTTGTCATTCTGTGGTTTTACAAAGACAGAAAGGGACGCGACGGGGATGTGTTTGCGCTTTTCCTCATACTCTACGGGATCTTCCGGACCTGTTGCGAGTTCTTCAGGGAACCTGATGTGCAGTTGGGTTATATATTCGGTTTCATTACGATGGGGCAGATCCTGAGTCTGGCCATGGTATGCGTCGGTTTGCTCTTGAAATATGTGTACTTGAGAAAAAGGCCCAGGTTGCAGTCAGGACTGTAATTGGGACATCAGACCATAGACATCGGACATCAGACTGAAGGCGTAGAAAAGTCTAAAGTCTGAGGTCTAACGTCTGGAATGCGGGTAAGTGGGGAGAGGGGGTAGGCGATCGTGGCCAGAGGACTCACGAACAGGTCTATAAAGACTGGTGTGTCGCCGGTTTTAGATCGCACTAGAACGGATTCAGCGTCTTTGCGCGGGCTCGGTGTTTCTGCTACAATGTGCATTGCAGAGAGGTAAAGTACCGACAAAGGGGATCATATGCTCCAGAAGACAATTGAAAATATCGAGGCCAAGGTCAGGGAGAACAGTTCGGTTACTGATGAGAGCAAAGCTGAGCTACTAAGCCTTTTGGCGATGCTTAAGACTGAGGTCGGGGAACTCTCAAAGACCCATCCGGAGCAGGCAGAGAGCATCGCCTCTTTTGCGCAGGCATCAGCGCACGAGGCAACAAGAAAGGAGAAGAACCCCGATCTTCTCAGACTCTCTTTGGACGGCCTGTCAACGTCGGTCAAGGAACTCGAAACGTCCCACCCGGATCTACTGCGGATTGTGAACGCAGTGTCGCAGGTACTCGCCAATATGGGAATCTGACAGAACGGTGAATGCGATGATCCGATGATGCGTGGAAGCGGGAATACAAGAGTAGCTTCTCAGTCTTTCCGCATATTCGCTTCCTCCGGGTACCCGCTCGCGGGTGTTCGCATTAACTTTGACAACAGGAGAGTGCTATGTCTAAGAAAGCGGATGCGGTATTTGAAGGTGGCGGGGTCAAAGGGATAGGTCTCGTTGGTGCTGTCTCCGAGATTGAGAAGGCAGGCTATGAGTTCGAGAATCTCGCCGGAACCTCTGCAGGCGCGATAGTGGCAGGCTTACTTGCCGTCGGCTACACTGCCGCCGAGATCAAACAGGAAATGGAAAAGCTCGATTACAATAAATTCAAGGACGAAGGACTCCTGGATAAGTTTGGACTACTAGGGAAAGGGATAACTATCGGTTCCTCATACGGCATTTATGCGGGTGAATATTTTGAATCATGGTACGACAGCCTGCTGGGAGCCAAAGGAAGGAGAACTTTTGGGCAGATAAAAACAGAATACAAAGACGATAAATATAAATACAAATTCCAGGCCATCGCCGCGGATATCAGTGACAGAAAACTGCTCGTGCTTCCCGGTGATCTGAGCTACTTCGGAGTTGACCCGGACCAGTTCAGCATATCGAGGGCTGTCAGGATGAGTATGAGTATCCCCATCTTTTTTGAACCGGTCAAACTGCGGGATTCCAATGGTGTTGATCATTACATAGTGGATGGCGGTGTTCTGAGCAATTACCCGATTTGGCTCCTTGACGACGGAACGAGCACGCCCCCATGGCCAACGTTCGGCTTTAAGCTGGTCAAACCAGACCAACGGGTGATGAAGAAAGGTGATCCCAACTCAATCGACAGTATGGCGAGTTTCCTGAAGGCGCTCGCCAGCACCACGATGGACGCTCATGACAATTACCATATATCGAATTCCAAGGGCGATTTTGACAGAACTATATCCATTCCAACTGCGATCAACCTGAGAGGGCTTGACATCGAGATCAAAACAACCGACTTCGATATTACCCAGGAAGAAAGCCAGGCGCTCTTTGACAACGGCGCAGAGGCCGCCAGAACATTCCTGAAGAGCTGGGATTTTGATACATGGGTGGAGAAATACAGAAAGTAACACAAGTTCATCTGGTTTCTCTCGTTTCTTTAGTTTCTCTGGTCCGAAACCAATTGCGAACCAAATCCCAGAGTTGATCTACCAGGTAAACCAGAAAAACCAAAAAAACCAGATAGACCAGAGAAACTGCTCTCGATGTTACTTGCGGAATATGGAAAAGAGAATCGTCAGGATAATGCTGATGATGATACTCGTGGTGAGAGGAAAGTAAAAGCTGAACTTTTCTCTCTTAATAAAGATATCCCCCGGCAGACGTCCAACGTAGGGAATTTTGTCGGCAAACATAAACCCGAGCCCGACAATAACGAGCAGCACACCAACGATTACGAGCATCCTGCCTATTCCCAGCATTGTTTGCTTACACTCCCGCCCTTCTCACACCGATTCGCCTTCAAGTGTATACCTTCCGGGTACCCGCTTGCGGGTGTGCTGCGTCGCTTTCCTCGACGTACTTATAGTACGCCCGGGTACCCACACCGTGGGTGGGGCTCCTCGCTGCCGCCCGGGGTACCCGGCCGAAGGCTGGGTCGTCCAACTTGAATGCAAATCGGTATCAGGCATGCTACCACGCGGCGAAAACAACTCTACACTGGGTCAGGCGGATCTGTCAATCACGGCAATCGCTGAGTTGTTCGCAGGAGCCAGGGCTTGTAAAGAGGGAGTATATTATTCAGTGGGGAGGCGGGCAGGGTCTGGTCAATCTGCCACGGCTGTGGTATATTGTTGTTATTGCTGTTGTAAAAGGAGAAGCATAATGTTTGGTCTTGGTATGCCCGAGCTGGTCGTCATCCTTGTCATAGCCCTTCTGGTTTTCGGGGCGGGGAAGCTTCCGGAGGTCGGCGGAGCAATAGGGAAGGGGATAAAAGGCTTTAAGAAAGCGATGTCTGAAGACGAGAAATTGCCCCCTGCACCAAAAGACGGCTCGGCCGAGGAGAAGAAGTCGTAACCATAAGCTCTTTACCTGCGCCGGTTACTACCTCTCTCCACGCTTGTGTCGTTCAAGTTCGCTGAATACGCATCCGCAGTATCCCTGTCGGTACATGTTAAGCTGCTTTGATTCTGCTACACCTTCTGCCCAACCGACTCTGAAGTCCTCATACATGAAAGGCAAGCCGTACTCTTCCGACAACTCTGACGCGATCGCAACGATATCAGCGTGTCTCTGATATTTGCTATAGAGGAGCGTAGTCGTCACAGCGTCAGCCCCGCATTCCCCTGCTCGCACAAAGGCCTGCGCCAGGCGTGTCCTGTAGCAGAACAGGCACCGGTCGCGACCATAGTCGAGGGCGCCTTTCAGAAAAGAGTGCAACTCGTACGTTTCGTCCATTACCAGCGGCAAGGACGCGTTTTTGGCAAAAGCGGCGAGCGTATCTCGCCGTTTCATGAACTCGGAGTAAGGGTGAATATTGGGATTATAAAAATAGCCCGAGACTTCATGTCCTTGCTCCCGCAGCACGCGCAGCGGATATATCGTGCACGGACCACAACAGGTATGAAGTAAAACCTTCATATGGTTTTTCTGGTTTGTCTAGTTTCTCTCGTTCCTTTGGTTACAAACCCAACGACCAAGCCCCATCATTATAGTAAACCAGATAGACGAGATAAACCAAACAACCGGATGACTCAGAGGAACCGGCGTCAGTCGTCGGATTTCTCTCAACCAGAGAAACCAGAGAAACTAAAGAAACTAGATCAACCTTTTTTCTCTTGAATCGCTGCCTGTGCTGCTGCCAGTCGTGCCACAGTCACACGGTAAGGGGAGCAGCTCACATAGTTCAAGCCGAGCTTATGGCAGAACTTCACCGAGTTAGGCTCGCCGCCGTGCTCGCCGCAGATACCCAGTTTCAGCTTTCTCCTCTTCTTTTTTCCCAGTTTCACAGCGGTCTGCATGAGCTTACCCACGCCTTCCTCGTCCAGTCTCTGGAAAGGATCGAAGGGTAGTATCTCATCAGCCACGTATTGCCGCAGAAACTTGCCCGCGTCGTCGCGGCTCATGCCAAACGTGGTCTGGGTCAGGTCGTTGGTCCCGAAGGAAAAGAATTCGGCGACTGAAGCGATCTCATCGGCGGTGAGTGCCGCCCTTGGGATTTCGATCATGGTGCCGACCATGTACTTCACCTTTGTCTTATACGCTTTAGCGACCTCTTTAGCCACCCGGTCGACAACCTCTTTCTGGAGCTTCAACTCATTCACGTGGCCGACAAGCGGGATCATGATTTCGGGATGCACGGCGATACCTGCCTTCTGTACCTCGCAGGCAGCCTCGAAGATCGCACGTGCCTGCATCTCTGTTATCTCAGGGAACGCGATGCCGAGGCGACAGCCGCGGTGGCCGAGCATGGGGTTTGCCTCGTGCAGGCTTTCAATCTTCAGGTTGATCTTCTCATACGCAACACCCATCTTGTCGGCAAGGTCGCGGATTTCGCGCTCCGTGTGCGGCAGAAACTCGTGGAGCGGCGGGTCCAGGGTCCGGATGGTAACCGGCAGCCCATTCATGACCTTGAAAAGGCCCACAAAGTCGCCTCTCTGCATAGGCAGGAGCTTCGCCAGCGCCTTCTTTCTCCCTCCGAGGTCGTCGGCAACGATCATCTCCCGCACTGCGTCGATCCTCTCACCCTCGAAGAACATGTGCTCGGTACGGCAGAGGCCGATGCCTTGAGCACCGAATGCCACAGCGATTGCAGCCTGGTCCGGCTGGTCCGCGTTGGTCCATACGCCCAGCTTTCGGGTCTCATCCGCCCACTTCATGAGTAATTCGAAGTCCTGGTACACTTGCGATTCTTCAGGCTTCAGTGTCTTGTCCACCAGGACCCTCAACACCTCCGAAGGGATGGTCTTCACCCGACCGACGAAGACCTCGCCTGTAGTGCCGTCGATGGAGATGAAGTCACCCTCGCTGATGCTCTTGCCTTTTACTGCGATACTCTTCTTCCTGTAATCGATGTCAAGGTCGCCCACGCCTGCAACGCAGACCTTGCCCATCTGCCTGGCGACGAGGGCAGCGTGGCTTGTCATGCCTCCTCGCGAGGTGAGAATGCCCTGAGCCGCATTCATGCCGCGGATATCTTCGGGTGAGGTCTCGATTCGGACGAGGACAACTGGCTCACCGCGGGCTGCCCACGTTTCTGCGTCCTCAGCGTTAAACACCACTTTGCCAGTTGCGGCACCAGGACCCGCGTTCAGGCCCTTAGCGACAAGCCTGCCCTCGGCCAGTGCTTTTTTCACTTCCGAAGGGTCGAAGATAGGCCTGAGGATTTGATTCAACCCTTCCGGATTGACGCGCATCAACGCCTCTTCCTTGGTGATGAGAGTCTCCCGTACCATGTCTACGGCGATCTTGAACTCTGCAAAGGCGGTCCTCTTCCCGGTCCTCGTTTGAAGCATCCAGAGCTTGCCGCGCTGGATGGTGAACTCTATGTCCTGCATGTCGCGGTAGTTTTTCTCAAGAGTGTTCCTGATCCGCAGAAGTTCCGCGTACTGCGCAGGCATCTCCTCCTCGAGGCACGGGGTCGTTGGACTGCTCTTCTGCATCTTGTTGATAGGAAGGGGGGTCCTGATGCCTGCGACAACGTCCTCGCCCTGGGCGTTGAGGAGGTATTCACCGTAGAATACATTCTCTCCGGTGGCCGGGTTCCTGGTGAAGGCCACACCTGTTCCCGAATCCATGCCTATGTTCCCGAAGACCATGGCCTGCACGTTGACAGCAGTACCCCACGAGGCGGGGATGTTGTTCAACTGTCGGTATGCGATGGCGCGGGCGTTGTTCCATGACTTGAATACGGCACCGATAGCTCCCCAGAGCTGCTCCATCGGATCCTCAGGGAAGGTGACGCCGAGCTTCGCCTTTATGGCCGTCTTGAAGCTCGCCACAAGGGCTTTCAGATCGTCAACCGAGAACTCTGTGTCAAGGTTGATTCCCTTCTGTTTCTTCTTCTCGTCGATTATCTCTTCAAAAGGATCCTGTTCTTCTTTGGTCTCAGGCTTCAGCCCCAGGACCACATCTCCGTACATGGCCACGAACCGGCGGTAACAGTCGTATGCGAACCATTCATTCCCTGTAAGGCCGGCGAGGCCTCTAACCGTCTCTTCGTTGAGTCCGAGGTTCAGAACCGTGTCCATCATGCCTGGCATGCTGGCGCGAGCCCCTGACCTGATAGAAAGAAGTAGCGGGTTTTTCGGGTCTCCGAATTTCATGCTCATGATCTCTTCGATCTTCCTCAGATTGGCAGCTACTTCGGCATCCAATCCTTCGGGATAGGTCTCGCCTCTTTCGTAAAAGACGGTACAGACCTCTGTGGTGATCGTAAAGCCGGGCGGGACCGGGATGCCAAGATTGACCATATCGGCAAGACCTGCTCCCTTGCCCCCTAAGAGGTTACGCATCTTCTCTCCGCCTTCGGCAGCGCCTCCGCCAAAAAAGTAGACGTATTTAGCCATCTTCTCCTCCTTTTATTCTTTAAAGCTAGACTTCAGACAGTCAGACTATAGACGTCAGACCATAACCCCAGAGCCGAAAGAAAGTCCAAAGTCTGATCTCTAAAGTCTGATGTCCGCACTATGTCCCGGAAATCTCCTCTACCCTAATCTTGGAGAAATCACCGTAAGTCAGGAACATATCTTTGATCTTGGTGAGGAGCGCGAGACGATTACTTCGCACGCGCTCATCCTCAACCATAACAAATACCTTGTCAAAGTATCTATCTATCGTCTCCTTGAAGCCGACGAGGATTGCAAGTGCTGCCTCGTACTCCCGCGCACGCACCGCAGAAAAAAATGGTGCTCGCTCTTCTGAGTACAGCTGAAAGAGATCCTTCTCTTCCCTATCCGTGAGCAGCCGGGTGTTGATCTCTGCCGTATCCGTGAGAGCCTTTGTAATATTGTACACCCGTTTGAACCCTATCATGAGCCGGACGAAATCCTCAATCGATTTTTGGGTCTCAAGCGCTCTGAGTCTCATGAAGCCGTCGTAAATATCGTCTAACGCCGCGGGCAACACGCTATTTACAAACTCCTGGTTGTGACCCTCTTCAATCATGGAGAACTTGAAGCGTGTCAGGATAAAGTCGGTTAGTGTCTGCCGGACTGTCTCCAGTGGGAGCTTTCCCTTAACGCGTAACGCACCGTGCGCTATGCCGATCAGTTCCTGCAAGGGGATGTGCAAGCCTCTGTTGATGACAATCTTGATGAAGCCAAGAGCCTGTCTTCTCAGAGCGAAAGGGTCGAGGTTGCCGGTAGGTGTTATACCGACCGAGAAAAAAGCGGCCAGCGTGTCCATCTTGTCAGCAAGCGCCATCACCGTGCCGAGGTCCGACTCAGGCAAGGCGCCGCTCATGCCCACAGGATAGTAATGTTCCTCTATCGACCGGGCGACCTCTTGCTCTTCTCCTTGAGCCAGCGCATAGATCCGTCCCATGATGCCTTGCAGTTCGGGAAATTCACCGACCATATGGGTGAGGAGATCGGCCTTCAATAGCTCAGAAGCCTTTCCCACAGCCTGCGCATCGACCTCCTGCTCCCTGCTGATAGAGAGAGCGATCTCTTTGATCCGCTCCGATTTCTCTTTCAGGTTTCCCAGTCGTTCGTGGAAGACCACCGCGGAGAGCTTGTCGTAAAGGGTTTCCAGTTTAACTTTTTTATCCTCGTCAAAGAAGAAACGGGCGTCCGCAAGGCGGGCCCGTAGCACCTTCTCATTACCGTGAGTCACCTGTTGCGGGTCCTTTGGTATGGTATTCGCAAAGAAGACGAACGCAGCCAGTAACGCTCCGTCCGGACCCTGTAAGGGTATATAACGTTGATGCCCCTTCATCACGTTAACGAGTGCAGCCCTGGGGAGGTCGAGGTAGTCTGCCTCAAAGTGCCCTACTTGCGCGTACGGATATTCCGTGATGTAGAGAATCTCCTGGATGAGTGCATCGTCCGTCACCGCCCGGCCCCCCGTCTCGCCCTCTATCGCGCGGATGCCTTCCATTATTGTGGCCAGCCTTTCTTCCTCGTTGACAATTACAAAGGCAGCCTTAAGATCTTCTACATAACGGGACGGATGGGTTATGGTCAGCGGGCCCTTTGAGAGGAAGCGATGCCCACGGGACCTGTTGCCACTCGTGATACCGGCAACAGTGATCGGAATTACGGCCTCGCCTAAAAGCGCTACGAGCCACTGGATGGGACGTGCAAACTCGAAGTCGCCTGCGCCCCAGCGCATCTTCTTGGCGAAGGGAATGCGGGAGATGAGGCCGACGAGTAAGTCGGGAAGTACGTCGAGGCTGCTTCTGCCTTTTTCCAATTTCTCCACGCAGATAAGCTCATTCGCATCTTTGTTGACTATTTTCAGTTCCGAGACGTCGATTCCCTGAGACTTTGCGAAGCCTGTGGCAGGTGCCTGGGGATTGCCTTGGGCGTCGAAAGCTTTTGCCGCTGGTGGACCATATTTGACGGTGACATTGTCTCTCTGCATCTCCGCCACGTTGTCGGTCAAGGCAGCGATTCTTCGCGGCGTCCCGTAGACGGTTATCCGACCGTGATCGATACGTGCGGTATCAAGGCCCTCACCCAGTAGCTTGAGCAGGCCTTCTTTGGCGGGCTGGATGAATCGAGCGGGAAGCTCCTCCACGCCGATCTCGAAGAGGAATGGCTTCACGGTGATGCCCGTCCCATCAGGGGATATCCAAACTCTTCCCTTTTCTTCACGTAGATCTCAGCGCAGAGTTTTGCGAGGTTCCTGACGCGGGCTATATAGTTCGTGCGCTCGGCAACGCTCAATGCGCCGCGAGCATCTAACAGGTTAAACGCGTGCGAGCACTTCAAACAGAAATCGTAGGCCGGAAGCACAAGCTCCCTGGTGCGATTGAGTTTCTGGCTTTCGGCCTCATACTGGTCGAAGAGCCTTCTCAGCATGTCGCTGTCAGCCTCTTCGAAGTTATAGGCGGAGAACTCCCGCTCGGTCTCCAGGTGCACGTCTCTGTACAGAACATGCTGGTTCCACTTGATGTTGAAGACATTGTCGACATCCTGCAGATACATGGCGATCCGCTCCGTGCCGTACGTGATCTCAACGCTGATCGGAGAAAGATCAATGCCGCCCGCCTGCTGGAAATAGGTGAACTGTGTAATCTCCATGCCGTCCAGCCAGACTTCCCAGCCGAGACCCCAGGCTCCGAGTGTCGGTGATTCCCAGTCATCCTCCACGAAGCGGATGTCATGAAATGACGGATCGATACCGAAGCTCCTGAGACTCTCCAGGTACACGTCCTGAATGTTGATGGGTGAGGGCTTCATAACGACCTGGAACTGGTAATAGTGTTGCAGCCGGTTTGGATTTTCTCCATACCTCCCGTCTGTTGGACGCCGTGATGGCTGTACATAGGCTACATTCCAAGGCTCAGGTCCTAAAACCCTCAAGAATGTGGCGGGATGGAAAGTCCCTGCACCGACTTCCAGATCGTAAGGCTGCTGGATGACGCAGCCCTTCGCAGCCCAGAATTTTTGGAGTTCCAACACCAGATCTTGGAAATACACGCGTTATCCAGTAATGCTTTTTAGGAGTCTGTATGACTTGAACTCGACGGCGAGATGAAACTTGACGAAATCCTCAAGAACTTCCCTTCCCATTCGATCCAATATTGGGACACCCGCACGCGGGTACCCGGCCTCCCCCTCTCGCTCGCCATGCTCGCTAGATGAATTCCCACGGGATTGCGCGTGGGAATTCATTGGGGTTTCGGTTAGCCGGAGCATGTGCGGGATGAAACCCTGCGGGTATTGCCGGTGAGGAACCGAGTGGGCACAACCCGTGCATAGAGTCCCGCCTCGCTCTTTAGAGAAGTAAAGTTTCTCCACGTCCGCTAACGCCTTTCCGCAATGGACGCATGCCGCTAGATTAAGCATGTATCCAAGATGACGGAGCATTTGGAGTTCATAATATAGTATATCGGTCGTAGTAAATTCAACAAGTTTGAGGCTGTCGAGAATCTTTTTCAGCGTCTGGAACAGGTGCTCGTTTCGTTGCTTTTCTTTGGTAAGCTTGTCAACGAATTCGGTGAAAAAGCTGGCCATGCAGACCCTCTTAAAACTAAGTTCGAGGCCACTGTTCGACTCTTCAAGGTCAGCATTTTCTATTCGGACAAGGCTGCTCGTTGCTTTTTCAAAGTACTCGATCAATACTTGGTTGAAAGGCTCCAGTGTATTCATGAACCTCTTCTGGCTCTTTTTTGCTCCTTTGGCAATACCCGAGAGCTTACCGGAAGAGAGGGTGAAGAACCTGACGATCTTGTCCGATTCTCCGAAGAGCCTTGTTGAAAGAATGATCGCCTCGTCCTTTACCAAAGGCATCAGCGTTCCATGATCTCCTTTTTCCCGGGGTTGAGGATAAAGAGCGCATCATCAAGCGGTTTATTAACCTTAATGGATGAGAAGGAGAGCGTATTGGTATTTCCTGTAATCTCCGTTATCTCGATCTGCCTGACAAGGTACTTTGTGTCAACCCACATGCGGGCCTGTTTGAGCATACCCTCTTTCTTCGGCAGAAGGAGAAAGACGAAGCCGTCTTTATCCTGAGCAACCTCCTGAATGGTAAAATACTCATCCAGTTTCGATACGTCTTCGACAAGGTCGAGGAAGCTTCCCTGCACCTTCGCCTTGTCCACCCTTTCCTTGATGACGAAAGGCTGTTCTTCATCCGCCTGCCACAGGACCTTCCCGTCGTACAGAAAGACCTTCCGGCTGGGGCTTGTATACCTCCATAGAAACCCTTTACCCCGTTTGTAGTAAAAATCGCCTTTCGATTCTCTCTCGCGTTTTAAGGTGGATATCAGAATTTTCTGGTTGAAACGGGCCTCCACCGTCTCTATCCCGGCATAGGTTTTCTTGAGATTGTCAACAGCGTCCGCGTGCGCCGGCGCTGCCTGAAAGAGGATCGCCGCCGCCCACATAAGTAGACCGATCGCTGCGCCGGCAGTGGATAGCGGATAGTGAGCAGTGCGCAGTGTACAGTGAACCCTTGACCCATGACCCTCGCCCCGTGACCCTGCGTCTTGACGCGACCCTCGACACGCGACACGCGACACTGTTCTCTGGTCTACTGCTAACTGCTTACTGCTGACTGCTGTCATTTTCTTTTGAGCACCTCTCTCGGCTTGACACCCGTGGCAGGACCAACCACGCCCTCCTGCTCCATGCGCTCCACGATGCGGGCTGCCCTGTTATAGCCGATGCGGAATCGTCTCTGGATCATACTGATCGAGGCTTCGCCCCGCTCGCAGACAAAGTCGACCGCCTCCCTGTATTTTTCATCGTCTATCTCATCTTCCGCGCCCGACTCATCTTTTTCCTCGAGGATCTCGTGATGGTAAGCCGGTGTCCCTTGCGTTTTCAAGAACTCCACGATCCTCTTTATCTCCCCTTCCGACACATAGGGCGCATGGACGCGTTGCAGCCGCCCGAGTCCGGGGCTTAGGAAAAGCATGTCTCCGTATCCGAGCAAGCTCTCCGCGCCATTCGAATCGAGGATAGTCCGGGAGTCCACCTTGGACGAAACCTGAAAGGAGATACGCGCGGGGAAGTTTGCTTTGATTATACCGGTGAGAACATCAACCGACGGCCTCTGGGTCGCCAGGATCAGATGTATACCTGAAGCCCGTGCCATTTGCGCCAGGCGTGCTATGTACTCTTCGACTTCCCTCGACGAGACCATCATCAGGTCAGCAAGCTCGTCAATGACAACCACTATGTAAGGAAAGCCGCCTGTCTCCTGACGCCCGACTTTTTGATTATATTTTTCAATATTGCGCACACCCTGTTCTGCCATGACGGCGTACCGTCTCTCCATCTCATCGATAAGCCAGCGCAGTGCAGTCTTAGCGTTCTTAGCGGTGGTGACAACAGGAAGAAGAAGATGCGGGATACCTTCGTAAAAAGAGAGCTCCAGCATCTTAAGGTCTATCATGAGAAACCGCACTGCCATGGGTGTCGCCCTGAAGAGCACGCTGCAGATCATTGAGTTGAGCGAGACGCTCTTACCTGAGCCTGTTGAGCCGGCAACGAGCAGATGGGGCATTTTAGTCAGTTCTGCCACAAAGGGCTCGCCTGCTATTGTCTTGCCAAGGGCCAGGGCAAGAAACATCCTGGACGCAGAGAAGAGGTCAGACTCTATTATCTCCCGGAGGTAAACGGTCTGGCGCACCTTATTCGGGATCTCTATGCCTACTACCGATTTTCCCGGAATCGGTGCCACGATCCTGATCGAGACAGCACTCAGAGCCATGGCGAGATCATCCGACAGATTCGTTATCCTGCTGACCTTGATTCCGGGAGCCGGTTCGAACTCATACATCGTGACCACAGGACCTGGCCTCACTTCTGTCACCTTGCCATCGATCCCGTAGTCCTTCAATTTCTTTTCAAGGATGCGTGCGTTGGCCTGGATGCTTTCCTTATCGACCTTTACTTCCTGTTTTTCAACCGCGTCGAGAAGGGAGACGGAGGGCAGTTTATAGGGCCCTATATCCTTTACAAACTCAAAGGTCTCCTGGACCACTTTGCGCTCTTCCTTCGCCGGTGGCGGGGGTTTCGGCTCTTCCACAACCTTTATCTCTTTGGTACGTTCGACAGACTTTCTTCGTGCGATCCTCTCCTCAATGATAGAGAGCATAGGCACCTGTGCGATAAGAAAGAGGGATATGACGAAAATGATGACGGAGATAAGGATACTGCCGAACCTGCTGAAGACGTTAAGAAGCGTCCTCTCGAGAAGAAGCCCGACCAGCCCGGAGAAGGGTATTGAAACTGTTCTGATCTGCAACTTTCCGAAAAGTACCTGCAGCAACATCGATAAGGAAATAAAGAGAAGAACAAGCCCTGAGGCGAGAAGGAGCGGATGCGGAAGAGTCTTCTTTTTGACGTAGACACCCGCAAAGAAAAGGATGCAAGCCGTAAGCAGATAACTCATAAAGCCGAAGAGCTGGATGAGAGCGTCAGACGTGTAGGAGCCTGCTTTGCCGCATAGATTCTTCACCGGGGCAGAAGAGATGGTGTTGATGGACGGGTCAAAAGGATGGTAAGAGACAAGGCTCGCCATGACGAAAAGAAAGAGGCCGAGCAAACCTATTCCGAGAATCTCTTTTTTCAGCTCTTCTGACATCCAGTCAACCGTGTAATCGCCGCCCGGACTTCGTCTGCGACCTCTGCCTTGTATGAGACGCCTCGACCTGCGACGGGGATAGGATCGCCGAGATGTATCGAGACGGTACCCCCTTGAACCGGGACCTGATATCCTTCCGGCTGCAAGAGAGAAGTGCCGCAGATACCCACAGGAACTATCGGGACACGTGCTTTCATGGCCAGGGAAAAGACACCCTTCTTGAAGGGGAGAAGCTTACCGTCCACACTCCGTGTGCCTTCTGGGAAGACGAGTATGTTTGTGCCGTCCTGTATCCTCTGCGCTGCTTCATCCATGGCCTTCAGCGCCTTTCTGGGATTATCCCGGTCAAGGCTTATATGGCCGGCTCTTTTCATAGCCCAACCGAGGAACGGAATTAAAAAGAGCGACCTCTTCGCGATGAATTTGAATGACAAAGGAAGATAGGCGAGCAGCACGTGTATATCGAGCGCACTTTGATGGTTGCACATGAAGATGTAAGGCGGGGTCGCCGCCTTCTCGACCCCGGTTACGGAGACCTTGATGCCCGCAATGCGGAGATATATGTGTGCCCACAGGCGTGAGAGCTCGCGGGAAACTTCGCCTCCTCTGTCGAAGGGAGAGGCGCAGAGGGCGACGGAGGACAGGATGATCGTGGTGACGACCAGGTTAAGGAAAGAGAGAACTCTCCTCATTTCATCTCATGGGGCTCGCGTCGCCCCCTCCACCAGCAAAGCTGCCGGAGCCTCCCCCTCTCGCGAGCCGTGCTCGCTAGCCGCGGGCAAAGCCCGTGCGGATATGTCATTTCTTAAGCATGTGCTGGGAAAGGGCCTCGATGATCCTTGACACCTCCGACCTTATTTTGTCATCCAGATCATAAGGAGAAACACCGAGTTTATCCGCTTCGAGGATCTTTTCATTCTGGCTCATGTAGCCAAGGAAGGGCAAGCCTTCGAGGTGCTCTTTTATCATGGTAACGTCAGGCTCAGCTACCACCTTGTTCCCCACTATGTAGACCCTCTTGACCCCAAGGTCGTCAGCGAGGCTTTTCACCTGACGGGCTGTTTGCATACTCCGCTGGCCCGGCTCAACCACCACAATAAGAGCGTCCATATACGCCGTAGTGCCTCTCCCGAGGTGTTCCAGCCCAGCCTCCATGTCGACCACCACGTACTCATCTCGCTCCACAAAAAGGTGCGAAAGAAGGCTCTTGAGCAATACGTTCTCCCCGCAGAAGCAGCCCCCACCACCCTGCGGGATAGTTCCGAGAACCAGCAACCTGATCCCATCCTTGGAAACTGAGAATTTCTCCGGAATATCATCTACCTTCGGGTTCATCTTGAAAAATGAACCGTAAGCTCCCCGCTTTGAGCCGGTCCTCTCTTCAATAAATTCCTTCATCTGCGCAAGCGGGTGGATGTCTTTCAGCTTGCCCGGCTCTATGCCGACGGCGCTCGCGAGATTTGAGTCAGGGTCAGCGTCGATGGAGAGAACCTTGTACCCTTGCTCGGCCAGTATGCGTGACATGACCCCGGCAAGAGTTGTTTTCCCTACGCCGCCCTTGCCTGAAATTGCTACTTTCATGCGAGAAAACCTACCATTTCACCTGTCTGCTGTCAAGGCAGACAAAGCCGCTCGCCGGGCCTGAGGACCATCAGCCTGCGGCCAGACTTGACGCAGCCTCGACGCAGTTGCCTCCAGCCTCAAGCATGAGCGTACCTCAACGACGAAGTCCGGTCCTTCAAGGCCTTTGCGGGCCACTCACGTTTTCTGTCCCGCGAGCAGGCTCGTCATCAAGTCGCGTTGTTCAGGGGTTGAGAGAAAGATCAAGTGCATGTTCTTTTCGAGGAGCACGTCTGGCATGGGGTTATAGATCCACTCGCCGTGTTCATTTCGCAGTGCGATGATCAGGATATTACCTACCGCCCTGAAATCCGCTTCCTCGAGTGACTTTCCGATGTACGGTGAATGCTTGGGTACCTGGACCTCCTCCACTCTCATCACCGAAGACCTGTCCCTTAGCATTGCATCGATCAGTGTTACGACGTGCGGTCGCAACATTTCGGAAGCCATGCGCAAGCCGCCTATATAGTTGAGGGCTACGACCGCATCAGCCCCGGCCCGGCGTATCTTGTCAATGTTCTTCGTGTCGTTGCAACGCGCGATCACGCGAAGTTCCGGGTTGAGCTGCTTCGCGGTCAGCGAGATTACCACGTTGTCATTGTCCGAATTGGTGGTGGCAAAAAGCCCCTTGGCGTGGCGGACCATCGCCATCTCGAGAATCTCGTTTTCGGTTGCATCTCCAACCACTAGGTCTATGTTGACGTTGTGTGCTTTCAAGGTTTCTGTTTTTTCTCCGTCGCTATCCACGGCGATCTGCTGATACTTGCTCTGATACAGTTCGTGCACGATGTAGAGCCCTACCATGCCGATGCCGCACACGACGTAATGGTTCTTCATCTTTGCGATCCTCCTCTCCATAGACCTTTGCCTGAAAACTGTTTTGAGCTCCCCTTCGATGATGTAGGCAGCCAGGCTCGTGAAAACGTACAGGATGGTGCCGGTTGAAAAGAGGACATAGAAAATGGTGAAAACCTTTCCTGCCGGCTTGTCATCGAGCCCTATCACGTCTCCGTATCCGACAGTGGTGATGGTGGTCGCGGTCATGAAGAGGGCATCGAGCCAGCTTGTCTTGTTCCCTCCTATCATCTTGAAGCCTACAGTGCCGACGAGAATGATCAAGAGTATGAGGTAAAAGATGTGCAGAATCTTGCGAGGAATGATGCCTTTTTTCAGCATACTGGCTCAGTATAGCATGTTGCTGCAGCGCCGTGCCAGCGGAGCACCTGTGTAGTCTCCGCCTATCTGACTTTCAGGTTGGCTGGTCCCGATTTAGCTGGCTTCAGGCGACAGAGTGCGCTATTGCTGCCTGACCGAGGGAAATGCCGCCGTCATTGCACGGAACTTGGCGATGGAGCAGGACCTCAAAGTCGGCTTGTTGCAAGAGGGGTACCGTGCGGCGCAGAAGGAGCCTGTTCTGAAAGCAACCGCCGCTCAATGCAACGTGAGAGATGCCTGTCTCTGCAGCAACACTCATGGATACGTCCTTGATGACGTGAGCGATCGTCTCGTGAAACCTTAGTCCGATCTCCTGAACGGGAACTCCCGACCTGACATCATTGAGAACCTCTTCGAGGAGCTGCCCGACACGCACCTCTTGCATGCCGTCATGCTCCGTTAAGCCGTAGGCATAGCTCTGCGCGTCTCCGTTCTGTCTTGACAGCATCTCAAGCTCGATGGCGGCCTGGCCTTCAAAGGTGATTGCTTTGCGAACGTTAAGCAATGCGCTCACCGCATCGAAGAGGCGGCCGCACGAGGAAGTCAGAGGCGTGTTGATGCCCTTCTCAAGCTGCTGGATGATGATACCCTTTTCTTCTTCGGAGACCTCTCGTGCAAAAGGCAAGTCAGGTATGTGGCCGAGGAGGCGGTAAAGGTAGGCTATGGCGAGGCGGTACGGTTTCTTGATCGCAAGTTCACCTCCGGGCATGGGAAGTGGTTCTATGCTTGCTACCCGTTCGAACCCATTGGGACGGACGATGATGAACTCTCCACCCCACACAGTCCCGTCAGGACCGAACCCTGAGCCATCGAAGGCAACACCGATCACCGGCGCTGTTATGCCGTTGTCCGCCATGCACGAAGCGATGTGTGCATGATGGTGCTGTACCCCGACGATAGGTATCTCCCCCTTCATTTCGAGTGCATACCGCGTGGAAAGGTAGTCTGGATGGAGGTCATGGATAATCAACTCAGGCTTGATCCTGAAGAGTTTTTTGTAAAGTTCGATAGTTGCCGCAAAATGTTCAAGCGTCTCAATGTTATCAAGATCACCGATGTGCTGGCTCACAAACGCGTACCGGTCGCGCGTGAGGCAGAAGCTATTCTTTTCCTGGGCGCCTACAGCCAGGAGGGGAGCGCTCTCGAAGGGCAGCCTGATAGGGAAGGGCGCATAGCTTCTTGCACGCCTCAAGGGCTGCGGTTTGTTTTCCGTGACGATATATACGCTGTCGTCATAGCGGGAATGAATATCCCGGTCGTGAAGGAGAAAAAAGTCAGCGAGGCCTTCAAGTCGTTGCTTAGCCTCTTCATTATCTTTCGCTATGGGTTCTTCAGTAATATTGCCGCTGGTCATGACGAGGGGCCGAGCAAAGTCGGCCAGAAGAAGAAGGTGCAGAGGCGTGTAGGCAAGCATGGCACCGACGTAGTTGTTGGCCGGTGCCACATTTCGCGCTATGCGTGACTCCTCCCTCTGCATGAGAAGTACTATGGGCGCGTGAGGAGAGGAGAGAAGCGCTGCCTCTTCTTCGTCGCAAAAGCACTCCCTTCTGACCTCATCAAGCTCTCTCACCATAACGGCGAGAGGTTTGTCAGGACGTCCCTTTCGTTTCCGCAAGGAATCCACAGCCCTTTCATCATAAGCGTCACACGCGAGGTGAAAACCCCCAAGGCCCTTGATGGCGAGGATAGCGCCGGTGGCGAGCAGCCGAGCTGCCTCCCTGATCACATCGTTGCAATCTACCTTCTCTCCAGCCGCATTCTCCAGCCACACTCTGGGACCGCACACTGGACAAGCGTTGGGCTGTGCATGGAAACGGCGGTTGAGCGGATCTTCATACTCTTTCCTGCAGGCCTCGCACATCTGGAATTTTGACATGGTTGTATTGGGTCGATCGTACGGGATGTCCGCAATGATCGTGAAGCGAGGGCCGCAATTGGTGCAGTTTGTGAAAGGGTAGCGGTATCTCCGGTCACGCGAATCGAAGATCTCAGCCGCGCATTCGTGGCACGTGGCTATGTCGGGTGAGATCAGCTGATAACCTGCGTCTCGGTGGCTTTCTCTGATCTTAAAGGAGACGTAGCCAGCGGGGCTCGCTGTTGTAACCTGGAGCCCTTCGATGTGCGCGAGGGGCGGAGCATCAGTGACAAGGCGGTCAAGAAACCGGTTGATCGATTCGCCTACCCCTTCAACCTCTATCTCGACGCCGCTGCTTGTGTTGAAAACCCAGCCGGCAAGGTTGCATTCGTGGGCTAACCTGAATATGAAAGGGCGGAAGCCGACGCCCTGGACAACGCCCTGGACGGATATATGCCTCAGCTGGCGAGCTTCCGGAGCCACTCTATCCAACTATCCAGACCCTGCCCTGTTTTGCAGGAGACCTCAAATATGGGCGCACCGGCATTGACCGCATGCACTCCTTTTTTAAACCGCCGCATGTCAAAGTCGATGACAGGGAGGGTGTCGATCTTATTGAGCACGACAGCCGTTGCGGCAGAGAACATACCGGGATACTTATAGGGTTTGTCATCGCCTTCGGGGACCGACGCTACCACCACCCTTGCACTCTCCCCCAGCTTGAACTCTGCTGGACAGACAAGGTTCCCCACGTTTTCCACGAACAGGACACGTGCACCCTTGAGGCTCAGTCTCTTGACGGCCTTTCGAATCATAGCCGCGTCGAGGTGGCACGCACCGCCGGTGTTGATCTGGACCACCGGCACTTTTTTTGCCCCCACCTTTTCCGCGTCGAAGGTCGATGCGATATCCCCCTCAACCACGGCCACGGGCAGGCCAAGGAGATCAATCGTTTTAAGTATGAGGCTCGTCTTGCCCGCGCCCGGAGACGCCATAATGTTAATGGCAACCACCCCAGTCTCGTCAAAAAGCTTTTTGTTCTCCAGAGCCATCTGATCATTGGCATCAAGGATGTTCTTAACGATTTTTACCTTCATCATTAATCCTCCACGTCGATACTCTCTACGTAGCACTCCCGTCCCTGAATGACACTGCCGCCCAGATTTCCGCACTGGGGACAAACCCAGTCTCGATCGTCCAGCTTGAATTCAAAGGCACAGTGATTACAACGCAAAAGGGTTGGAACTCTGTGGAACGTAAGGTTTGCACCTTTAGCGGCCGTACCTTCTGCGACGATATCGAAACAAAAGCGCACTGAATCTTCGACAATGCCCGAGAGTTCTCCGATCACGATCGTAACACCCGTTACCCTGGCGTCCGGAGCGCCCTTGAGGGCTATGTCGACTATATTCTGTGTAATAGCAAGTTCGTGCACAGCGTTAATTTGCCTTCCCGTTTGACCCCGTAGGCTGATTTGGACCGGAGAAAAGCTTCGGCAGCGCACTGAAATTATACCATTTTAGCCAATGAGTCGCAACCACGCCGCAGAGCGGTCCACCTTGCATTTACATGGTGGCTATGCTTATGTTTACGATACTGATTGACGGCAGACATCTTGAGCTATATGCCAAAAAATCCATGAGGGAGGCGCAAGCCATGAAAGACATGACAACACTGCACTTGCAAGTACAGGACCTTTGTAACTGCTATGCACAGACCGATCCTTTAAAGGAAATGTCGCTGTTGAAGAAGGATGCGGATAAGGACGAGGCAGCGCTCAAATGGATCGCTCTGGCCGTGCTTCACGGCGTGAACATGGGAGCGAAACAGATCTCCATCTCGAAGGAAGCGGATGGTAAAGTAAAGGTAATAGCCGAGTACAGGGAGGCCGAGCTACCATCTCCAGGCTCAGACATCGGAAAGAGGGCGATGAAGGCCCTGAGGGAGATTACGCACATTGAGGGTAAGAAAGGAGAATTGCCCCTGGCACTGGGCATCCGCGATAGCAACCTTGAGGTAAAGGTTAAAGTCAAGCAACAGGACAACGCAGAGACCGTGACGCTGAGGTTTGGGAAGTAGGTTTTTCATGAAGGTCGTTGTTTTTAACGGAAGTCCGAGAAAAGGGGGTAATATAGACGCGCTTCTTGCCGAGGCAGAAAAGGCCGTCAAAGACGCTGCCGGTGCGGGCCATGGGAGTCATGCAGACCATGCGGGCCATGAATGGACGCGGTTTGACCTCAACCGGATGAACATACGGCCCTGTCAGGACTGCGGGGGCTGCGAGAAAACCGGGGAGTGCGTCATTAAGGATGATATGGTCCAGATACGTCAGGCCATACGTGACGCCGACAGAATCATTCTTGCTTCGCCGGTTTTCTTCTTCGGATTGTCTGCTCAGACCAAAGCCGTGATCGATCGGTGTCAGTCGTTCTGGTGTGAAAAGTATCTCTTGAAAAGACCGCTTCCAGAAGGTCCCTATGGAAGGAAAGCGCTGCTTCTGCTCGTCGGTGGAATGAAAAAAGAGGTAGGGATCCAGTGTTCAGAAACGACGGCGCGGGCCTTTTTCAGGACAATCAGTGTTCCGAAGGATGAGACCCTGGGATTTCTGGGCGTGGACGAAAAAGGTGCCATAGTCAAGCATGCGACAGCCCTTGGGGACGTGTATCGGGCCGCAAAAGGGCTTGTCAGTATTGAAGACCGGTAGATGCATGGGGGCGGTGAAGAATTTCAGCGTCATCAAAGACGTCCACATAGAGATTTGCCTTAATGAAGCCGTAGAATCTGCACAGTCAACCGGCCTCGAAGAGATGACTCTGAAGGCCGGGTTTCCCGATTTTTCTGCATCAGAGATAGAGACCGGTGTTCGCTTTGCGGGGAAGCCTGTCTCGCTGCCGCTTTTGATCGCTCCGCTGACGGGCGGCGGCCAATCATCAGAAAGGATCAACAGGCACCTGGCTCTGGCTGCGAACCAGCTAGGGATCGGGATGGCCGTGGGGTCCCAGAAGCCGATGCTGGAGGGTAATGCCGAGCCCGACTCTTACCTGGTCCGGCAATATGCTCCATCAATTCCTCTTTTAGCAAACCTCGGCATTGCTCACGTGAAAAAGGGCAGAGCATATCTTCTTCGCGCGGTCGAGTCCATAGGGGCCGACGCCATCACCCTCTATGTGAATCCGCTGCAGGAAATACTGCAGGACGGCGGAGATGCCGACTATAGCGGTGTCCTGGAGAAACTCGACGAGGTCCTTGAAGACTTTCCATACCCGGTAGTGCTCAAGGAAGTCGGGTTTGGTTTGCCTGATGCTTTGCTCGCATGGGCGGGTTCCCGAAAGATAACCGGGGTTGATACAGCAGGACTGGGGGGCACCAGCTGGGCACGTATCGAAGGCAGGATTAGAGGCCGCGACTTGAGCCTCTTCGAAAGTTTAGGGAGAAAGACAAAGGATGTGCTCCTGGCGGGTAGACAGTACCTTAGAACAGACCAGCTCCTCATAGCGTCCGGTGGCATCAGGACAGGGCTTGACATGGCCAAGGCGCTGGCTATGGGTGCACACATGGTTTCCATGGCCCTCCCTTTCCTTCGGTGGGCTAACGTTTCCGTTGATGAGATCGTGCGCAACGTGGAGCAACTGCGAGAGGAACTTCGCGTGGCAATGTGGTACACGGGCTCGAAAGACATCGCCACACTGAAAGGCAAGATTGAATCTCGGTCCATCTAGTCCATCCGTTTATTTAGTCCTTCTTGTCTGAAAAGACTAAACGACCAGATAGACCAAATAGACCAGATAGACCAGTTTCTTGCTGTTTCTCTACCGCACCTCTTGAGTCAGCTTGTAATATCGGTCCTGATACCAGGCCACGGGAGAAGCTTTTTCTGAAATTGTGTAATCGATTGCTTCGGCCACATAAACCGTGTACCTGTTTACGGGGAAGGAAGTGATCACCTTGCACCCTATATTCGCAAGAGCGCCCTTTATCGCGGGAGCTTTCACCTTCGACCCCGGCTGCGTGCCTAGGTTTAAGGATTTGAATTTGTCGACTTTTTTCCCGTGGAGCGCTCCAAGCTTCTTTGCAAGGCCCACCTGCTCCGAGGACGCGATATTCAGAATGAACTCCCCGGAGTCTTCGATGAAGTCATGGGTCATGCTATGCTTGTCGACGCTCACAACGAGAAGTGGCGGCTCTTCAGAAATAAACATGCAGGTTGCAGTCATCGCATCCCTTTTCCCCGCAGAAGCGGCAGTGAGCAGCACAACGGAGCAAGGCATTACATGGCTTACTCTGGGCTTGCGTTTTTCCATACAGGACCTCCTTGAGCGAAGTTGGATTCCTAGGATAGTAAGGCTGCTTGGTGATGATGTCAATTGCTGAGCGATCACTTTTGTCTTGCAAAAGTCTTTGGCCTGTTTAATGATAGAGGTGACTCTTCCTGCCTGTAGATAACAAGGCTGGAGAACATCTCTGGAGGTGTACATATGGACGTTCTTGTCGAGACCTTTTCTGATGGAGTCTTCACGATCACGCTCAACAGGCCCGAGAAAAAGAACGCGATGAGTTTGGAACTTCTGAAACGACTTTCGGAGGCTCTGGCGCGGGCAGAAGCGCAACGCGCGACTGTTGTCATACTACGCGGTGCCGGAAAGAGCTTTTGTGCGGGGGGTGACATCCTGGAATTCAGGCAGAGCGCGAAGATCGATGCCCAGATTGATTGTATGGCGGACTACCTTCACAAAAGCATAGAGAAGATCAGGCAGATCAATGCCATCGTTATTGCCGTAGTGGAGGGGCTCGCCTTTGGCGCGGGCCTGAGCCTGTCTCTTGCCTGCGATCTTACCGTGGCTGAATCAAAGGCGACGATGAACATGGCCTACCGGAGGATAGGTCTTTCACCCGACGGCGGGGGCAGCTTCTTTCTGTCCCGGCTGGTGGGCGCAAAGAAGTTCAACGAGCTTTATCTCTTGTCACGCAACATAGACGTGCAGGAGGCACGTGAACTCGGCCTCGTCAATTTCGTTTTCAACGACCAGGAGCTTGACACTAAGCTCGCAGAGCTGGTGCGCGATCTCAAGGCTCTCCCCGCTGAATCCATAAGCAGGTTTAAGGAGTTGGTTAACCTCTCTCTTTTTTCGGGATTGAGTTCGCATCTCGACAAGGAACGGCGATTTGTTACAGAGCTGGGCAGCGGCCCGGAGTTCAAGGCACGGTTGGACGCAATCCTGAAGAAATGAGGCACGCGTGAAATGCGCCTATTTTTGAAAAAGCGGACGGAAAGACATAATGCTCCCTCGAAGGCACATTTTAGACGTCTGGGAGTCTACCACTGATAAGGATCAGCTGGCGGTCGCGTCCACTGGTGCGCTGGTGATCGATGCGATCAAACATCTGAATACAGATCCCGAAAGGGATCATCTCGTAGAAGCCTTAGAGCTTAACGAGTTTATCTGCTATATGCATCCGTCCATGCGCCCCTACAACAAGTCTCTCATCTTTCATGTTATATCGGATCTGCTGGGCCTTCTGCTCTACGGCATGCCAAAAAAAAGGGCATCCGGTATAGAAAGTCTTGAGGTTATAGACTATGCCGGTAGGAACACCTTCTATCCCGTCCTGCGAGTCTGGCAACACTTGCAGACCAGAATCGGGGCGGAAAATGTCTTGAAAGAGACTAT
>Ga0335070_10000647_pt1 | contig 39278 bp, 32 predicted proteins | sample Lox_Sample_13_FD_206722 | JGI IMG/M metagenome (GOLD analysis project Ga0335070, IMG submission 206722) | Soil microbial communities from Loxahatchee National Wildlife Refuge, Florida, United States - Lox_Sample_1.3 | ecosystem: Environmental > Terrestrial > Soil > Wetlands | place: USA... | reverse complement strand
TACGGATTCGATCGAGCGGGCATTTGGCATCAGACCAATGCTATATCGCGCTGGCCGATATGGAGCAGGGGCTCACACCTCGGGCATCCTGCGGGAACTCGGCTATCAGATCGATTGCAGCGTCATACCGGGCCAGTCGGCCGGGCGCGAAGGACCGGATTATTCCGGCGGCATCGTCACGCCCTACTGGCTGGATTGCGAAGGCGGAATACTGGAATTGCCGGTGACGGTCGCCACGGTTGGCATCGGCGGGCAGGTGTTCGAAGACTCGGTTTATAGCAAGATTGCATCGCCGCTGGGCCGCACCTTGCGCTTGCCGGCGGTGCTTGCCCGTTCGGGGTTGCTGGAGCGAATCCGTCTCACACCGGAAGGCACAACGCTGATCGAAGCCAAACGATTGACCCGGCGCATGCACGCAGCCGGTCACAAGGTCTTTGCAATCAGCTATCACACTCCGTCGCTGGTTCCCGGTAACACAAGATATGTGCGCAATCAGAGCGAACTCGAGACGTTCCTCGCATGGATTGAAGGATATTTCGAGTTTTTCTTCACCGAAATCGGCGGCGAGGCCACCACTCCGTTTGCGATCCGCGACTGGTCCCTGTCTCTTTTGACCCGTCAGCGAACCGAACCAAGCAGCCGCATCGCGGTTGCACGCGCCGCCTCGGACGTCAGTGTCGTGATACCGGCGTACAATTCGTCGGCGACGCTGGCGCGCGCGCTCGATTCGGTGCTGGCGCAAACGGTGCAACCGCGCGAGATCGTCGTGGTCGACGATTGCAGCAAGGACGATACCATCAAGCTCGCGCAGTCCTATGCGGATAACGGTGTCAGAGTCGTGGCGTTGAACAAGCAGAGCGGCGCCGCCGGCGCGCGCAATGCCGGCATCTACGCTGCCAAAGGCGAGTTCATCGCCTTCCTGGATTCCGATGACGAGTGGTTGCCCACAAAGCTCGAAAAGCAGATGGCTGCGATGGAGACAGACAAGAACCTGTCGCTCGTCTCCTGCGCATCCAACCTCATCCTGCCCAACGGCACGGATTGCGGCGATGTCTATGGCGGACGTAGGCCGACGGTTGGTCCGCTGGCATGGAAGGCGCTGCTCGTCTCCAATTACATCGCGACGCCCACGGTCGTTGCGCGGCGCGATCACCTTGTCTCGCTTGGGGGGTTCGATCGCAATCTGAAGATCGGCGAAGATCAGGACATGTGGATCAGGCTCGCCCTGGTCGGCAATGTCGGCTTCATCTTCGAAAGCCTGGTGCGCGTGCACGAACGCGAGAACAGCCTGTCGAACTGGAACTTCGACGAACAGCTTCTCTACACGATGCCGATGATAGAGAAGCACATCCGCCAGCTCTCGGACCGGCTGACCCCGGTCGACATTCGCAGGATCAAGGGCGAACGGATCGGGCGTCTGGGCCGCGTTGCCCATGGTCGGGGCAAGAGGATGAAGGGCGCGCAGATGATCCTGGAGGCGACCTTGCTGGGCTATCGGCCGGTAGAGAACTTCTACTACCTGATAACGGCGTCGCCCCCGATTACGTGGTTAAAATTCATCGTCCGGCGTTTCGGCATCTGAACTTTCGCTGGACCTGCTAAGATATTGCAAAGGCCAGCGGATTGGCCGTCCGATCTTAACTGTCACCACAGATTTGTCGGCTATAAGTGATTACCTTGAAGGGGCGGGCGTGGTATCAAACCTCGCACGCAATATTGGGCCAAATACCGTTAATGTCGCTCTCGGCCGCTTTTTATACCCATATAGCAGCGGCCCTCGGCTACGCCGTCTTTCTGGGCCTTCTGGCCGTTTGGGGTGAGGGGTCGCGGCTCAAGGCCACGATGGCGGTTGCGGCCGGTCTCACCGCGGCATGGGGTGTGTCTTGGGCGGCGTTCGATCTCGGCTGGTGCCCCGCCTGGGTTCCCGCGATTGCCGCAGCGCTAAGGGATGGCGGCTGGCTGGTGGTCATACTCGGCGTCCTTTCGATCGGGCGAGAGAAGGCCATCGTCTGGCGGCGTCTCGTCGGGGCCACCGCGCTCGTGGTTGGCATCGACGTTCTGTTCAACGCCGCGCAACTTGACCTCGGGGCCATTGCCGGTGTGACCGTAGATCCGCAGATGACGCGGATCGCGGCGACCATTCTCGGCCTGATCCTCGTCGAGAACATGCTGCGCAACGTCACCTCCGACGAGTTCTGGGCGATCAAATCGCTGGGCATCGGTCTGGCGGCGATATTCCTGTTCAGTCTGGTTCTGCACATTCCGCAATTCCTCACGCACAGGGTCGACGACGATCTGGTGGCGGCTCAGCCGGTCGTATTCCTGGTCGCCTTGCCGTTGTTCCTGATGTCGGCAGTGCGAAGCCCGTCCCTCAGGCTCAACCTTCATTCCTCGCGCCGCATCGTCTTCCACACCGCCACGCTGATCGCGGTGGGTGTGTTGCTGCAGGGAACTGCGCTCGCGGCGTACTACATCCGCAACTATGGCGGCGCGACGAGCACCATTCTCTCCGTGCTCGTGATCTTCGGCACGCTCGTAGTGTTCGCCGTCGCCGTAACGTCGGGGCGCATCCGCTCCACGCTGCGCACGTTCATCAACGAAAACTTCTTCAGCTACAAATACGACTACCGCGTCGAGTGGCAGAAATTCATCGATTCGCTTTCGGCCTGGGATGACGGCGGCATCGCGATGCGCGTTCTACGCACGCTGTCGGAATTGATGGATACGCCCGGCGGCGCATTGTGGTCCCATCGCGAGCGGTGGGATCAGTTCATGCCGGTCGCCCAATGGTCGTTCCCGCTCGAACTGGCACCCATGGGAATGGCCGATACGGCGGTCAAAGCTTTCGACGATGAAAACGTCGCCTTTCTCGACCTTAGCGATCCCGAACACGCGGACGCCGCCAAACCCTGGCGCGAATTGTTCCCGGCGGCATGGATGGTCGTTCCCCTGCGTTACCGTTCGACGTTGACCGGCATTGCGGTGCTCAATCCGCCGCGCGCAAGCAAGAAGCTCAATTGGGAAGACCGCAATCTGATTGCGCTCGTCTCCCGCCAGCTTGCCGCCTATCTGGTGCAGGACGAGACCGCGCAGGCGCTCGCCGACGCCCGCCAGCTTGAGGATTTCAACAAGCGTATCGCCTTTATCATTCACGACATCAAGAACACCATCGGCCAGTTGAGCCTGATCGCCCGCAACGCGGAACAATTCGGCGACAATGCGGAATTCCGCAAGGACATGGTGCTCACCATCGAACATTCCGTGAGCAAGCTGCATGAACTTCTTGCCCGGCTGCGCGGCGAGGCCGGTGCGCTGCCGTCTCCGGCAGCGGAAGGCACAAATCTCACGGCGCTGGTCGCCGATTTCGTCTCCCGCAAGCGCGGCATGGGTATGGATATCCGGATGGACGATACCGAGCAGCCCGCCCTCGTTTCTTTGACCGACCGCAATGCATTCCTCAACGTGTTGGAGCATGTGGTGACCAATGCGATGGAGGCCACGCCCGCCGGATCGCCGGTGCATGTGCGCATCGAGAACGGTGGCGGCCGTGTGCGCGTGAATGTGGATGACCAGGGCGCGGGCATGACGCCCCAGTTCATCGCCAAAGAACTCTTCCGGCCTTTGCGCACGACGAAAGGCAAGGGCATGGGCATCGGCGCCTATCAGGCCAAGGAGACCATGCGCGACCTCGGTGGCGATATCGAAGTGTCGAGCAAGGTGGGTAAGGGAACGACCATTACATTGCTGTTGCCGAGTTCGTCACAGCAGCAACGGCGGATTTCAGCATGAGTGAAGTGGCCATCAGCGAAAGCCCGGCGGAGGGCGAACAGATTCTTCTGGTGGAGGACGATCCCGGCCTCCAGCGCCAGATGAAATGGGCGCTCGCTCCGCACACCGCGACCGTCGCGGGTACGCGCGCCGAAGCGCTGAAGCAGTTCAAATCCAATGGCGGCTTCGACATCATCCTGCTCGATCTCGGCCTGCCGCCGGATCAGGATGGTGCCAGCGAGGGCCTGAAGACGCTAGAGGAAATACTGGCCGCCAGCCCCACTACCAAGGTGATCGTCGTCAGCGGCAATGCCGACCGCGCCAATGCCGTCAAGGCAGTGGGCAAGGGCGCCTTCGACTTCATCCAGAAGCCGATCGACATCGACGTGCTCAAGCTCGTCGTCGACCGCGCCGCGCGCATGCATACGCTGGAGGAGGAAAACCGCAGCCTTCGCGAGACCGCCAATCTCAGCCTGCCGGGCCTCATCTACGGGTCGCCGCAGATGAGCAAGGTCAAGCGCATGATCGAACGCCTGGGCCCCGCCGAAGTCAGCGTGCTCATTACCGGCGAAAGCGGCACCGGCAAGGAAGTGGTGGCGCGCGGACTGCACGATGTTTCGAACCGCCGTTCGGGAAAATTCATTGCCATCAACTGCGCCTCCATTCCGGAAAACCTTCTGGAAAGCGAATTGTTCGGCCACGAGCGGGGCGCGTTCACAGGAGCGGTTAAACAGACGCCCGGCAAGTTCGAGATCGCCGACAACGGCACGCTCTTCCTCGACGAAATCGGCGATATGCCCATGCCGCTGCAGGCAAAGCTCCTGCGCTTCCTGCAGGAACGCCAGTTCGAGCGCATCGGCGGCCGCACAACTATCTCCGTCAACGTGCGGGTGATTTCGGCGACCAACAAGCATCTCGAAAACTATGTCGCCGAAAGCAAGTTCCGCGAGGACCTCTATTATCGCCTCAACGAAGTACGCATCGAGCTGCCGCCATTGCGGGAGCGCGAAAGCGATGCAGTGATCCTCGCTCACCACTTCTTCAACATCTACAACCGCACCAACCGGCGCAATCTGCGTGGCCTGTCGGACGATGCGGTGGCCGCCATCGGCGCCTACCATTGGCCGGGCAATGTGCGCGAACTGGAGAACCGGTTGAAGCGTGCGGTGGTGATGTCGGAAGGCCCGATGGTGACCGCCGCCGATCTTGACCTGGCGCAGGCCGAAATAGAACCGCGCAGCCTTAATCTCAAACTGGAGACGGAAAAGCTGGAACGCGCCTTGCTTAACGAGGCTCTGGCTGTCTCACAGGGAAACATTTCGAAAGCGGCGAAGCTTTTGGGGATCAGCCGTCCCCATCTCTACAACCTCAAACGGCTGCGTGAAGTCTAGCCGCCGCGTTCATAGGAGGATTGCCTTGAGCAGTTTCAAATCTGGATTTGCAACAACCGCCCGTCTTCTGATGGGGGCCGCGATCGTGGCGGGGGGAATTGGCCTTGTCGGCGTTTCCTACGCAGCAGTCGACAACACGCCGAACGTCCCCGGCCAGCCGAACTTGAAGATCGGCGGATCCGAGGCGCCTGGCCTGCGCAATATGGTGGAGCAGGCACAGGCGTCCTTGCGCAAGGGCGACGTCAAGACCGCGATCATCTATCTGAAGAACGCCGTCACCATGGCGCCCAAGAACGGGCAGGTCCGCGCCGAACTCGGCTACCTGTTGCTGCGCACGGGCGACGCAATTTCCGCCGAGCGCGAATTGCGCCAGGCCCGCGCCGACGGCGCCGACGATCAGGTGGTTCTGCCGAGCCTTTTTCAGGCGATGCTCAATCGCGGCAAGGAACGTGATCTTCTCGAACAATTTGCCGAACCGGCTGCCGGCGACAATTCCGTTCGTGCCGCGGACATTCTTCGCGCGCGGGCCATCGCGTTGCAGAAAGTCGGCGAGATCGAAAAGGCCAACCAGTCGATGGATCGCTCGCTGTCTATCCGCCGCGATCCGCCGAGCCTTTTGACGCGCGCCACGCTCGCCCAGCAACAGGGCGATTTGGCAACGGCGACAAAGGTGACGGACGACGCCCTGAAGATGGCGCCGACCGACGCGGGCGCACTGATGATGAAGATCTCGCTCTTGCAGGCGCAGGGCCAGGATCAGAAGGCACTGGGCTATGCCGATCAGCTCGTCAAATATTATCCCGACTCCGCCGCGCCGAAAGTCGCGCGCATCGGCGTTTATCTGAAACTGAAACAGGACGACAAGGCGAAGGCCGACATCAATTCCATTCTCGCCAAGCAGCCCGGTCTGCCCATCGGCGTCTACTACAAGGCCATTGTCACCGCTCGGGCCAAGGATATGAAGGCCGCGTGGAAGCTCGTGCAGAGCCTGCCGCCGGAATTCGTGCGCTCGCAACCCGCCATCGGTATTGCCGTTGCGCAGATCGCGCTCGATACCGACAACAAGGAAGTGGCGCACTCGGTTCTTTCTTCCGTCGTCGCGCAATATCCGCAGGATGCCGAGGCGCGCCTGAGGTTGGGTGCGCTGCGCCTGCAGATGAAATCGCCGCAACAGGCGCTCGACGTGCTCGATCCTTTGAAGAATTCAAAGGATCCGCGCGCCATGGCGCTTCTGGGCCAAGCCTATGCGCGGATGCGCAAATATAGCGAAGCCACGCAATATTTCGAAAAGGCCTCGCAGGCCGGCCTCTCCAACGATGTCCTGAAGACGCAGCTTGCGCTTACCGAGCTGAAATCCGGCCAGTCGGAGAAGGCGATCTCGCAGCTTACCGACCTAAGCCAACAGCATCCCGAAAGTGCAGAGACCGCGGGTCCGCTGATCGCGGCGCTGTTGCAGAACAGACGGTTCGACGATGCGATGAAGGTCGCCACGCGTCTGTCCAACGCGTCGCCGAAGAATCCCTTGCCTGTGCTTTATCGCGGTCAGATCGCGATGTACCAGGGCGATCTGGCGAAAGCCGCATGGCTTTTCGATTCGGCGCTGAAGCTCGATCCGAAATTCGTGCCGGCCCGCTATTACAGAGCCCAGGCGCTGGCCGCGCAGGGAGACGTGGCGGGCGCGCGTGACGAACTGAATATCGTCGTCAAGCAGGACCCGAAGAACTCACTTGCCTATATCAAGCTTGCGCAGCTCGCCATTCAGGAAGGCAAGCTCGATGACGTGCCCCAGCTTCTCGGCAAGGCTGCCGCGGCGGCTCCCAAGGACCCGTCGCCCAAGACGGTGCTCGGCGCATATTACCTGTCCCGCAAACAGTACCGCGAAGCCGATGCTGCCGTTACGGCCGCATTGAAGATCGCCCCGGACAATGACGAGGCGATCGCATTGCAGGGACAGATCCAGTTTGCGCGCGGCAACAAGGATCAGGCATCGGCGACGTTCCGCCGCCTGGTAACACGCTTGCCGCAGTCTGCCGGTGCCCAGCTTCTTTTGGGCAATGCGCTCGCGGGCACCAAGGATCAGGATGGCGCGATCAGCGCCTTTTCGCGCGCCATCGAGCTCGATCCGACCTCGATGCAGTCTCGCAACACGCTGATCGATTACGCGGTGCAGGTCGGTGACAGCGATCGCGCTTTGGGCGCTGCACATGATTATGCTGCCGCCTATCCGGGCCCGGCCGCGGATGTCCTTGTTGCGGACACGCTGGTCAAGCTCAAGCGTGCGGACGAGGCCAAGAACCTGTTGGCGAAAAGCTATGCAGCCAAACCCTCGCAATCAGTCATGCTCGCCTACGAACGCATCTCGGTGGCAACAGGCGACGTTGCCAAGGCACGTTCGCTGCTCTCCGACTGGATACGCAAGAATCCCAACGATGTGGATGCCCTGCGTGAATATGGCAGCCTGTTGTTGACGTCCGGCGACAAAGCTGGCGCGCTCAAGCAGTTCGAAGCCGTTCTGAAATTGCGGCCCTACGACGTCATTGCACTCAACAATGTCGGATGGCTGATTCAGAAGAGCGATCCCAAGCGCGCCATCACACTGGTGAGCCAGGCGGCAAAAATCCAGCCGCAATCGGCCGCCATATTGGATACGCTGGGCTGGCTGAAATGGCAGAACAATGCAAAGGACGATGCGTTGTCGCTTCTGCAACGCGCCCACAGTCTGTCCGCCGGCGACCCCGATATTGCCTACCATCTGGCGGTGGCGCTCGACGGATCGGGCAAGCGCAACGAAGCCAAAGCGCTTCTCGCTCAGATATTGAAGTCGGGTGCGAAGTTCGAAGATATGGCCGAAGCCAAACAGCTTGCGGCGAAGTGGAAGTAACGCAAGTTCCGAAACAATGCCCCTGATGGCCAACGCGCCGTCAGGGGCTTTTGTTTAGCCCAGGCTGCGTACCAGGAACGGGCCGATGAAATTGGCCACCGGCAGCGGCAGCCGTTTCCAGATTTCGATCAGCGGCGCGAATTTGGGATTGTTCGGGTTTTTCTCCGGCATCTCCGCGCCCGGTTTGAGATAGAACTCGTATTCCAGCCACTCCGGCTCGAAGCCCCAATTTTTCTTGAACGAGAAGGCGCCGGTGCCCGCCTTGCTGCGGCCGAAATCGAAACGGCGATATCCGCGCTCCGCGGCCCGGCGCATCGTTTCCCAATAGAGGAAATCGTTGGCGCCGTTCTTCCGCGCGCCCACTGTGCCGCCGCCGTAATAGGGCAGCACCGTGTCGCGGAAATAGAAGTTCATCACCGCGCTCACCGGCTCGCCGTCGTCCAGAATGGTGACGATGTCGCAATCCCGGCCAAAGGTCTTCAGCAGCGCATCGAAATACCGTTTGGGGAACACCGGCGTGCCCAGGTTGCGCACGCTTTCCGAATAGACGCGAAAAAGGCGCGCTGCATCGGTGTCGATCTCGCTGGTGAGCGGCCCCTGCAGCGTCTTGCGAACGACCGCGCGCTGCTTGCGGGGGATGGCTTTCAGATTCTCCTCGTCGTTTTCCGACAAGGGCCGGCTGAACGTTGCGTAAAGTTCCTTGCGCGCGGCCCAGCCGGGACGTGTGGCCTTGCGGCTGCGGAATTCGAGCGAGGCAGCGCCCTTTTCCCGCATGAGCGCAATCGCGGCTTCGTCCAGCGCCTTTCGTGCGTCCTCATCGGCGGCGATAGGGCCGCCTTCGACGCAGAAGGGCGCTGCGATCATCGCGTTGCCGAACAGCAGGCTTTTCTGGTGCACCAGCGGAAGCACGCCCACGATGTCGCCGCCGCGTTCGGCCAGAAGGAATTGCGGATCGAGGCGGAAGACATCGCGGAAGATGCCGCGCCAGCCCGCGCGGTGGAAAAACGTCCCTTCGGGACAGGATTCAACGAAGGCGTCCCATTGCGCAGCGCGCGCGGCGCTAAGAGGCACGACGCGAAGGCCGGTCGCAGATACGCCGTTTACCGATGCGGACATGATGCGTCAGAACGCCTTGCTAACCCCAACGGTGACGCGAACGTCGGTCGCGTTCCCATTGTTGAAGCCCACGAGCCCCGTCGACTGGCGATTGACGATCGAGGTGTTGCCGTAGAACGAAAGCGTCTCGCTGGCCCGATACTGCAATCCCGCCATGCCTTCGAAGATGCGGTCGTGACCGTTGAATTCGTTGGCGCGCGAGGCCGAGAACGCAACATTGGCAGTAAGATCGCGGCGCAAGCTGTGTGTGACGCCGGCCGTCAGGCCGAAATTCTCGTTGTGTTTGTTCAGGAAGGGCAGGGTGGAAATCGAATCCAGCCGGTCTCTCAGATAAGCATACGCGCTCAGGGTGTACTGCGTGCGTGGCAGGCTGTGGGTGAGCGTCGCCGTGAAATTCCTGTAGCGGTAGACCGAATTGTCCAGCGACAGGCCATTGCCGAAGAAATCGCCGGAACCGGGGTTCACGCCGCCCGCCGGCGGAGGTGTCGACGGCGTGCCGCCCCCCGTACCGGTCGTTCCGCCCGGTGCCCCGGACTGAAGCGTGGAAACGAGCTGCTGTTGCGGCGTCTGGATCTGGTCGGTCGCGTTGGCGCTAAACGATGTAAGCGGCGTGATGTTCCAGACGAGTTGCCCGATATAGGTCGGGAAATTGTTTTGCGAACCGGCCTGCGCATAGAAATAGAAATTGGGATCTGGCGTGAACTGGAAGCCGCCGAGCAGGATCGGTCCATCGAGATCCTTCGTCAGAAAAAACGACGAATGGTAGGTCTGGTATCCGCCGGTGGCGATCAGCGAAAAATCGGTGCTGAGATTGTAGGAGAGGTTCGCCGATGCCGAGCGAACCTTCTGCCACTGGTGATGTTCTTGATAGGTATCTGCAGCGCTGGCGTTGAGCGACCAGTTGAGGCGCATGAAATCGCTCAGGCTTGCAATGCGTGCGCCGATCTGGGTGGTATTGGAATTCGTCGGCGGAACATAGAAGCCCGGCAACGGCGTGGTGCTCGCACTCGACGGAGTGGTGAAATACACGCCGCTTTCGCCCGCCCACAGATCGGTCTCGACCACGCTGCCGAACTGATGGATCAGCGTCGGGCGGACGGCATAAGCGTAGGTGTTGCGGTAGTTGTTTTTCGTCGGCGTACCGTCGCTCGCCGTCAGCGAACCCGCGCGCGACAGCAATTCCGGCGCCGCACTGGCCTGGGCATCGAGGAACAGCGTCTGCTCCAACAACTCGGCATTCGCATTCGCAGTCAGGTTGTTGATGAACTGATCCAGGTCGTGATTGCGAGCATAATATTGGTAAGTCAGCGCGTAGTTGACCGCCGCCGTCAGCCGGCGGGACTGCTCCACGGCGCCCAGTTGCAGGCCAGGCTGGGTGTAGAAATCGTAGCGATTGCTGCCGTTCGAGCCCGACGCATTCGAGGTGAAGGTTTCCGCCAGGCTGACCGCCGCGAACAGTTGCAGTTCCGGTATCGGCTCGGTCGGCACGTTGAGATCTATGATGCCTTCCGCCTGCTGGCGTTTTTTCAACGCATCCATCTGCTGGGCGCGGGCCTGCGGCGTGCTGGCCGAGGTATAGCCGCCCGTGTCGAATTGCGCCTGCGCGCCGGACACGGTGAACGTGGCCAGCCCGAACGCCATCAAAGCCAGCTTCAGGGTCATGGGCCGGGTGACACGCCCGGCCCTGACGAGATGAAGCTTCTCAGGAATCATGTGCAACTCGCTCCGGGGCGTCGACCTGCCGGTGTTGACGTCAGATCACGCGCTCAGAAGTAAGACTGCGGGATGATGATGACGTCGCCCGGCTGCAACTGCACGTTCGCCGACATGTCGCCATCCTTGAGCAGATCTCCAAGACGCAAGCGATAGCTTTGCTGGCGGCCATTGACGGTCCTTACCAGTGTCGCCCTGTCGCCCGCCGCATAGGGGGTGAGCCCGCCAGTGGCGATCATCGCATCGAGCGCCGACATGTTATCGCGATAGGGGATCGCTTTTGGCTCGGAGGCTTCACCGACCACACGCACCTGCTGTGTGAACGGCCCGACGAAATTGCTCACGATCACCGTTACAACCGGATCGGTCACGAATTTCTTCAGCTTGACTTCGATGTCGCGCGCCAGCTGCGTCGGCGTCTTGCCGGCGCAATCGATATCTTCGACCAGCGGTATGGAGATGCGGCCGTCCGGACGAACCGGCACGGACGTGGACAGATCCGGGTTCCGCCACACGAAGATCTGCAGCGTATCGCCGGGACCGATGAGATAGTCGGCCGCTTCTGCCTGAGCAGCCGGAGGCGGCGCGTCGCCATGCGAAGCGCAGCCAGCCATGATGGCGGTGGCCGCGAGGCCCAAACCCAGAATCGCGAAGCGGCGCACAGCCCGCCTCATCGCCGAAGTGATGCTCGCACGCATAGGAGAAAGCCCCTCTAAATCCCTTGGGGAAGCAGCTGCTTCCCGACCAAATATAGATACACGTTCAGCCATTTAGGGCCAAACGCTTTGTTTGGCGAGGATGGTACATAAGAAATTAACCAATCCCTAAAGACCATAGAACCATCTGGCCGTTACGAAAATATCACAGTCCGGCGCCCGTTGAGCAGGATGCGGTGCTCGGCATGCCATTTGACGGCCCTGGCCAGCACCACGCTTTCGATGTCCTGGCCGACCGCCGCATAGTCTTCCGGGGTCAGCGCGTGGCTCACCCGCTCCACGGCTTGCTCGATGATCGGGCCTTCGTCCAGTTCGGCGGTCACATAGTGAGCCGTCGCCCCGATTAACTTCACGCCGCGCTCATGGGCCTGGCTGTAAGGCCGTGCGCCCTGGAAGCTGGGCAGGAAGGAATGGTGGATGTTGACGGCGCGCCCTTCGAGCTTGGCACACAACGCCGGCGACAGGATCTGCATGTAGCGGGCAAGCACGACGAGGTCGATTTTCTCGCCGTCAAAGATGCTTAGCAGCGTTTCTTCCTGTTGCGCTTTATTTGCCTTGTCGACCGGAAGATACACAAACGGCACGCCATGGGCCGCCGCCACGTCTTCCAGGTCGCGGTGGTTGGAAACGATCTTCGCGATCTCCACGGGCAGGGCTCCGATGCGGTGCCGGTAGAGCAGGTCCACCAGGCAATGGCCGAACTTCGAGACCATCACCAGCGTGCGCACCTTGCGGCTCGTGTCGTGGAAGCGGGCATCCATCCCGAATGACGAGGCAATGGACGCGAACGCATCGGTCAGCCGCGCGACATCGGTCGCACGCTCGGCGTGGAAAACGGTGCGAAGGAAGAAGCGGCCGTTGGACGGATCGCCGAACTGGGCGCTGTCCAGAATGTTGCAGTCCTGTTCGACCAGAAAGCGCGAGACCGCCGCAACGATGCCCTTGCGGTCGGGGCAGGCAAGTGTGAGCACGAAGCGGCTTGCATTGCTCTTGGCGCCCGACATGGCGGTACCCTTCTTCGACTGAAACTCAGATAGGACATGGCCGGGTCTTCGGCCAGCGCGTTCTGCGAGAACGGTTACGGGCCCAAAATGAGAAGCCTATGGGGGCAGGCCGCGGCTGACGGGGCATATCTGGCGAGGACCCCGACCCGCAGGACCTTGGACGGATAGGCTGGTTGAAATAAGCGCCCTATGCCCATGTTACATTGAGGCTTTTACCCGTTCGGTGCTTCATTCCGAGACTTTCTCAAAAACGCCTCGCGTTCCGTCTCGACGCGGCGATTGTTTGCGCTGGCAGTTTCCGGAGTGAGATCCGTCCCCCATCCATCCTCGAATATCCGGGAGATAACGCGATCTCCAAGAGCGTTCTTGAAATGCCCGGCTTCCCAGTACCAGCGCATCACTGTGCGGCGGTCATTGGCCGGTGGAACGGGTTCCGTCGTGAAAGAACTGTAACCGGTGAAATCGAGCAATCGCACCCGGTCTTTGCTCGCGAGATGCGAAAGCGCAATCTTCCACTTCTCGAATCCCGGCCAAAATCCCTCCCTGCGAATGAGTTCGAGATATTGCGCGTGATATGGCGGGATGAAGAGAACCACCGGAATACCTTTTGCAGAACAGAGACCGATGATTTTGCGCAGTTGGGCGAATTCGTGATTTTTCGAAGCGTCGCCCATGTCGCGAATACTCCACGCTTCATACAATTCGCGATTGGAATGCTCTCTCTGGGCGAAGACACTCTGATAGCCTTCGCGCTCTTCAATAGGGATGTATGACCTCAAGGGGTTGAACCCCTGCGCAGTCATCGTGTCGGAGGTTTGTCTGTCTGTGTTGAAGAGGGTGGAAAAGTTGTCGCGGATCGCGTCGATGGTCAGCGTCGCTGTTCCGATGTCTTTCATACGTTGAAAAAACCGCGTCCTGTCGGGCCATTCGGTGGCCTTGTATTCCGATTTGTGATTGGCGCTTCGGATAAAATCCGCGAAATCCAGTTCTACGACCACGAGCTTGAGATGGCCTTCTCGCAGGGCATGTTGGAGCATGCCGCGTTCGGCTTCCAATGCTTGTCCCGCCATTGCGGCGTTGAACACCGGTTTGTAGGTCTTGGGCCACATCGTGCTCTCTGGATTGAGCCCGATTTCCGCTCGCGAGTTCCCAAGGATCAATGTCGCGGGATGATCGCGCCGCAAAAGATAGTCTTTGGCCATCAGTGCTTGATTGTAGGCCGTCGGCTTGAGGGTGGGCCCGCCGTTGCCGAAGACATAGTAAGAATTGGCGTATACGCCCAGGCAAACGGCCCCAACCGACAGGAGCGCTCCCGTCGTTGCGATCGCGATGAAGTAGCGACGCCACATGCTAGAATTGCCAGTACAGAAATTCGCTGACGCGCGTCAGCGATGTTACCGCCAGGAAGCCAAGCGCGCCCACGGCTGCCGCCCAAGCCACTGTTGGCCGCCAGTGCAATCGGCGCACAAGATAGCCGCCGCCTTCGCGCAACTGCTCCGATTCAAGTACCGGGTCGTAGGCCGCGACGAACTGTTGCGTGTTGGGCAATAGCCACACGATGGCCAATAGCCCAACAAGCCATGTCCATGCGGACACGAATTGTGTGCCGCTTGCCATGCTATCGCCCAAACCGAGAGAGCGCAGAGCCGAACCAAGGGGACCCAGGGCATCCATCAGCGCATACGGCAACGCGAAGCCGTTTGCACCGGTCATGGAGGCAAGGATACTGCCCGCTGTATGAAAATCCGGCGCCCTGAAAAAGACCCAGGCGACCACCACCGAAATGAATGTGATAACGAAGCCGAAGAACCAGCCTGCGCCGGAAGACCGGAAGCGGTTCAGTAGGGCGACACGGCTCGAAGCCGCAATCCACATGTGGTTGATACAGAGATAGGCGCCGTGCAGTCCGCCCCATATGACGAACGTCCAATTCGCGCCGTGCCACAGCCCGCCCAGAAGCATGGTGATCATCAGATTGAGATAACGTCTGGTTGGCCCCTTGCGATTGCCTCCGAGCGAAATGTAGAGATAGTCGCGTAAAAACCGCGATAGCGTCATGTGCCAGCGTCGCCAGAACTCGATTATGCTGGCGGACTTGTATGGCGAATTGAAATTCATCGGAAAGACGATGCCGAAGCATCGCGCACAGCCGATGGCCATGTCGGAATATCCCGAGAAGTCGAAGTACAGCCGACAGGTATAGACCATTGCCCCCGTCCACGCCGCGAAGAAGTCTATGGGGTGTCCGGTCTGCGCTGGAGCGAAAGCAATCGCTTCATAAGGCGCAATTCCGTCGGCCAGCAGGCTTTTCTTTGCGAGGCCGAAAACAAATATCGTGATCCCCACGCCGATGTCTGCGCCGATGTTGCGGGGGCCTCGCTTCTCGATGAATTGCGGCAATATCTCGTTGTAACGCAGGATCGGTCCTGCGACGAGCCGCGGAAAGAAGGCGACGAACGTCGCATACCGCCCGAGATTGCGGGGATAGAGATTTCCGCGCCGGATATCCACGAGATACCCGATCTGCTCGAACGTAAAGAATGAAATGCCCAGAGGAAGAATGATGTCGCGCACGCTGTAGGAACTGTCCGTCAACGCAGCGTAGTTCATCCCTATGAAATTCGCGTATTTGAAAACGCCTATGATCGAAAGATTGCAGGCAACGCCTAGCGTCGTGATGATGTCGGCCGCCCGAAATTTCCCGCTGGCGACTGCACGCGTCAGAAATCCGCCCACGACGTAGTTGAACGCTATGGAACAAAGAAGGAGGAATAAAAATCGCCAGTCCCATGATGCGTAGAACGTGAAAGACGCGATCAACAGAACGGCAATTTGGGCGCGCAATCCCGAAGGGCGCGCGAGATAAAACGCGAGCACGACGACCGGAAAAAACAGAAAAATGAAGAGATGAGAGTTAAATAGCAAACCCGGCTCCCTGGCCCGCGCCCGGCAAAATGGCGCACAGCTTTAGCGGAAATTTGAGTGCAGGAAAGCCGGGAAATGGGCCCGAAAATGATGGGCGTGAAGTAACGCAAATAACCGAGCGAAGAGTTTCGGCGGCAAGGTAGTCCTTGACTACTAAGAGTTGAGCCAACGCGGTCTGGCAAGCAATGCTCGCTGAGACACCTTTTTTCGACCTGAGGTGCCGGTGACAATTGGTCCCGATTTCGCCTCAGTGCGATGTTGGTCGGTTATAGTGGTTCGTTAAAGGCAGTCGGCTCGGAGTGGGAACTGAATGAAAACCAAAGCGGCAGTGGCTTGGAAAGCCGGGGAGAAACTCTCGATCGAAGAGGTCGAGCTGGAGGGACCGCGCGCAGGTGAGGTTCTGGTTGAGATAAAGGCCACAGGTATCTGTCATACCGATGCTTTTACCCTTTCGGGTGCAGACCCGGAGGGGCTGTTTCCGGCGATCCTGGGCCACGAAGGCGCAGGCGTTGTGCTCGAAGTGGGCCCCGGCGTGACCGGCCTGAGGCCGGGCGACCATGTGATACCTCTGTACACGCCGGAATGCCGACAGTGCAAAACCTGCCTCTCGAAGCGCTCCAACCTCTGCACCTCGATCCGGTCCACCCAGGGACAGGGCCTGATGCCCGACGGCACGAGCCGCTTCCGCATCGGTAAGGAGCCGATTCGCCACTACATGGGTTGCTCGACCTTCTCCAACCACGCGGTGTTGCCGGAGATCGCACTCGCCAAAGTGCGCGAGGACGCCCCCTTCGACAAGATCTGTTACATCGGCTGCGGCGTGACCACGGGCATTGGCGCGGTGATCTACACTGCCAAGGTCTGGCCGGGCGCGAATGTCGCTGTGTTCGGCTTGGGCGGCATCGGCCTCAATGTCATTCAGGGTGCGCGCATGGTCGGCGCCGACAAGATCGTCGGCATCGACACCAACCCCGCCAAGCGCGCCATGGCCGAGAAGTTCGGCATGACCCACTTCATCAACCCGGACGAGATCGGCCGGGATAAGGTGGTTCAGGCGGTGGTCGACGTGACCGGCGGCGGTGCCGACTTCTCGTTCGAATGCATCGGCAACGTCCACACGATGCGTCAGGCGCTGGAGTGTGCCCATCGCGGCTGGGGCGAAAGCATCATCATCGGAGTGGCGGGGGCAGGGCAGGAGATTTCCACCCGCCCGTTCCAGCTTGTCACCGGCCGCGTCTGGAAAGGTTCGGCCTTCGGTGGCGCAAGGGGCCGGACCGACGTGCCAAAGATCGTCGACTGGTACATGGACAAGAAGATCAACATCGACGATCTCATCACCCACCAGATGCCGCTCGAAAAGATCAATGACGCCTTCGACCTGATGCACGAAGGCAAATCGATCCGTTCCGTGGTGGTCTATTGATCGGCGCGAAGGCCCGATCCAAGCCGGATCAAATCCGCGACCTCCGAAGTGAAGCCTTCGGAGACGGGTAGCAGGGCATCCTTCGCCTGCATGATCTTTTCGCGAATGGAAGGACGGTTGGCGATCATTCGCTCGATCACCGGCAGGACCGACTGCGGCGTCCAGCCATGGACGGGAACACAATAGGCCGAGAGGCCCAGCAGTTCGAACAGTCCATCGATTTTGCGGTCATACGCAAACGCCGTCACCGGCAGGTTCACACTCACAGCCGTGATGGCTGAATGCATCATCTGGCAGATATGAGCGTCCAGCGAGGCATAAACCGCCGGCAAGTCGACCGGTAGCGGATCGTGCCAGTGCAGATGGATACCGCGGCCCCGCAACAACCAATAAACCGCACGTTCCGACGGCACGTGAGCGACATAGTGCCATTCGATACGATGCAATGCCTGCAAGCGTTTAAGCAGGTCCGCCCACACGTCGATCTCCCGCTCCACCCGCTTCACCGATATCGGGCCATGCATTGCAAGGTTGACGCCGAGCCGCAAGTGAGACGCATCGCGGGAGGGAGCCGGAGAGACCGCTTCCTTGAAAAGCAACACCGGATCGCCGGCAAGAACGGGTGTCTTACCCGATACGTTGCGCACGAGTTCCACCGTCCTGCGGTCGCGCACCGATATGAGATCAAGGCTGTCCAGAAGTGCCTTGAGCATGGCCACACTTTCTGCCGACAGTTCTTCCTCTTCGCCGGCGATCGTGTTGTAACCGATGGCCATCGCCGCCTTTGGGCAGCGGATTTGCGGGATCAGCCGACAGTCTCTTATCAACCGTTTCGGCAGTTTGTCCCTGACCGGAAACAGGTAGCCGCTGCCCGCGATAACGAAGAGGTCGCAGGTTTCGTTGATCTCGTGGATTTTTTGCTCGTCGAGTTCGTTCCATCCGATTTCGAAGAACGTCACCTTGCCCGCGCCAAGCGCACGCTCGATCTCGCGCTCCACCTGAATGCGGATCAGGATGTCGCCCTTGTTGGAATCCGGCACGTCCCACGCCGAAAAATGCAGCGACGGCCGCTTGCTGACAAAGGCGCTCGCGATATCCAGGAGTTGGACGGCGCGCGCGCCCAAGGAAAAATGCGCCGTTTCCATAAACCGTTCTTGCGCCGCCGGAACGGCCGCATAAAGCGCAACCCTGAACAGCCTGTCAGGCGATGCGCGCAGTTGATGGTCCATTCCGGCACCGGGTAGCGAAGATTGCGCAAGACTTAGCTTTGGATGGGCGCCCAGGCAATATCGGCGCTCACCATCCTTTGCGCCGGAAAATCAAAAGAAGCGGTCGTTCAGGAAATTCTGCGCGGAACGAAAAAGTGAGTATACGGCTCGGCCTTCGGGCGTGGGCGCAACGTAGGGGCCTTTGAGCGAAATCGCGGCTTCTTCCAGCGTCACCGTCTCGAAGCGGGCCCTGTTTTCGGCGAGGAAGCCGCAAAGCCGGTCGAAGCGGGCTTGTACAAGACTGTTTGCCCGCATGTTGGAGAAACGAAAGTCGTCCCTTTTCAGAAATTCGAACGGATGGGTGAGAACGACCGCGATCTTGCAGCCTGCTTCATAAAGGTCCGTAAGCGCGGTCTTTATCTCAAGGAAACTGCAACTTGTGACTTGCAGGGGCCGAAGTTTTCCCTGGCCGATGGGTCCCTTGTCTTCGAAACATGTCATGGGGATCTCTACGATCCCGTCTATATCGTAGACACCGCCCGAATAGTCCAATCCCTCGGATTTGCTCGTACCGATGCAGATATTGGACGAATAGGACAGGCCTGCCGCACGCATCGCGCCGTAAACGTTCTTGCCGACGCTGAAATTTCCGGTTCGCAAACCGGTCGGATTTTGCACGCCCCAACGGCGTAGCTGCTCGATGCCGTGTTCGATCATCTCGGACAGATCTTCCCGAGCGATGAGATCGCAGCGATCGCTGAAAGTTTTTTTGGGGCGCACGGCGCCGTTGCGGAAATTGGCCCAGACGGGATGCAGATGCATCTGAACGTCCTGCCGCGCATCGAGGATTTTCTCGACATAGCCGCCCATGTCCGTCTGCGAAAACCTGTGGACATGCGCCGTCTCCACGAAGAACGTGGATTTGAGGTCGTGTTGCCCGAGGGTGCGCAGCATGAAGCCCAAGCCTTCGCTTCGGCCTTCCACTTCGCCCCAAACCGGTTCGTGCAAAAGCGGAGCATTGACCACCGGATCGGAAATCGCACCGGCAATCGATGGTTCGACGTCCACCGTCAGCACGACGAACATGGATAATAACACTCCGCAAGCAATTAGATTAAATAACAGCCATCTAATCTCGGTAATACAACAAAGCCCTTTTTGCTGCGGAAATAAATGCTTCTTGGTTAATGTTGGCTTCTGTTGTAACCGCGTCGTAGTACTTCACCCTACTTGCGATAAGGCCAGCGGCGATCGCGATGTTTCTCACGTCGAATTTAGGTCTCAGCGCGTTTCAGGCGCGCCGTTCGGCCTGACCGTCGGCAAATCTGAAATCGCCCGGATTCGGCTTGAGTGTTGCTTTCCAATATTCCACCAGAGGGAAGGGCCAGTTCTGGCTGACGCGGCCCGTGGCGTTTTTGTACCAACTCGAAACCTGAGGCGCCCCCCAGGCCATCAGCTTGTTGGCGGCATCTACTTTTTCATTGAAGACGTCATGCACCTGCGGCTTCACTTCCATGGTGGCATGGCCTGTTTCGGCAAGCATCTTCAGGCTCTCCAGGATGTAGCGCACGCTGCACTCGCTGAAGAAGATAATGCTGCCATTGACCACGATGTTGGTGTTTGGCCCGTAGATCATGAAGAAGTTCGGGAACCCCGGAACGGTCATGCCGAGATAGGCGCGTGCGTCGCCATTCCAGTGTTTGTGGAGTTCTTCGCCGCCGCGGCCATAGATTTTATACGTGCGCAGAAAATCGCTCGCGTGGAAGCCCGTGCCGTAAATCAGCACATCGGCGTCATATTGCTTGCCGCTCTCCGTCTTCACGCCAGTGGCGTTTATTTCTTCGATCGGATCGGTGACGAGTTCGACGTTCGGGCGCTTCAGCGCCTCCACCCACACGCCATTGTCGCGTAGCGAACGTTTGCCGCCGAACGGATAGTCCGGGATGATCTTGGAAAGCAGATCGGGCATCGAGTCGGTTTGAGGTTTGATCGCCGCGGTCAGCATTTCGCGCAACATCGCATTGTTCGCGCTCACCGCGTTCGGCGGCCCGTTGTAACCGGGATCGCTCTTCACGAACTCGTAAAGTCCGTCCGTCAGCATCCAGAACAGCCAGAAGCGGTACCACTTGTCGTAGAACGGCACGTGTTCCAGCAGCCACTTTTTTCCTTCGCCCACCTTGTCGTGATAGTCAGGCGTTGGCCCCAGCCATGGCGGCGTGCGCTGGAACACTTTCATGTCCGCCACGTCGGGTGCGATTTCCGGCACGAACTGGAATGCCGATGCGCCCGTGCCGATCACCAGCACGCGCTTGCCCTTCAGGTCGACGTCGTGACGCCACTGCGCGGAGTGGAATGCCGGTCCCTTGAACGTGCCCACGCCTTTGATCTCGGGTATGCGGGGTTGGTTCAACTGACCCACCGCGCTGATGACCGCATCGGCCACGCGCGTTTCCTCGCGGCCGTCCTTGTCGCGGATGCGCACATGCCATTGCGCCGATTTCTCGTCGAAGCGCGCTTCCACGACCTGCGTTTCGAAACGAATGTGCTTGCGCAGGTCGTATTTGTCCGCCGTGCGGCGGAAATAGCCGAGCAACACGTCCTGCGTGGAGAAATGATACGGCCAGTCGTGGTTTGGCTCGAAGGAGAACGAATACATGTGATTGGGATTGTCCACGCGGCAACCGGGATAGGTGTTCTCGAACCACGTGCCGCCGACATCGGCATTCTTTTCGATGATCTCGAACGAAATGCCCGCCTGTTGCAGCCGGATGCCGGAGAGCAGCCCCGACATTCCCGCGCCCACGACGACCACATGCATCTTCTGCGCGGCGGCTTTCAGTTTCGGGCTCGACCATTGCGGCAGTTTCGGATCGCCGCCGAGGCCCAGTTCCTCCATCAGGAAGGGGCCGTATTGCTGGGGAATCTCGGCGCCGACCACAAAGTCCATCATCTTGCGCAAATCGGCGGATGACAGCGCAGGCCCCAACTTCTGCCCGCCGTTGATATAATCGGTGATGATCTTCTTCGCGAGCGCCTTGATCTCGGCCTGCTTTTCATCCGAAAGCCCGCCCAAACGGCTGTCGGTGAAGAAATCGTAGAGCGGCTTGTAGCGGTCGGTCAGATGCTCGGTGTTTCCTGTGATGTGCGAGAGCGCGACGAGCAGGGCTGGAAAATGCGCCTGATCGAGCGCCTGGTCGATATTGGAGAGGTCGAGTGCCATGGCGTTTCCCTGGATAGCTTTGGAAGCATTCTGGCTGACCTGACGGGCGCGTCAAGCAATCCGCTCAGTGGGATTTTCCCAGGAAATTCGTGACTTCGCGATTGAATATGTCCGGCTGGTCGATATTGGCCGCGTGTCCCGCGCCTGGAATCACAACCTTGTGGGAGCCGGGAATTTTCGCCGCCATATAATCCGCCGCATTGAGGAACGGCTTGTCTTCGCTGCCGACGACGATGAGCGACGGTACTTTTATCTGCGGCAACAACCGCATCACGCGATCGTCCCGCTGCGTCAGCATTCCGCGGCCCGCGCGCACCAGACCTTCGGCAGAACGATGCGCAGCGGTGGAGCGCTCCCTGCTCGCCGATTGCAACGGCGCCAATCCCTGTTGTTCAAAACGATCCGCCGTCTCGCGCGCGTATTTGTTCCAGCCTTCGCGAGCCTCGTCGTTCTTGAAGCCCGGCCCCGTGTCGATGATGAGCAGCGACGACACCCGTTCCGGATGCGCGCGGTAAAACGCAAGCGACATATATCCGCCAAGCGACAACCCGCCTACCACCGCCGTCTTCGCACCAACCGCATCCAGCAGCGCCAGCATGTCGCCGACCGTCGCATCCTCGCTGTATTGCGACTGGTCTTCCGGGTAATCGCTTTGCCCGTGCCCGCGCATGTCCCAGAGCACCAGCTTGTGATTTTTGGAAAGCGGCGCGATCTGGCCTTTCCACATCTGCGCCGTGGCCGAATAGCCATGCGTCAGCAGGATGACCGGCCCTTCGCCATAGGTTTCGTAATGAATCTGTACGCCGTCGCGGTTCAGTTTCGGCATCGTGCGTTTCCCGGATTTGCTTTGCCGAAAAGTCTAAGGCTACGCTTGGCATAGCTGCAACAGGGGAAACGTAAATGCCGAAGCCTATCGAAAACCGCATTACCAAAATGCTGGGCGTGGAATACCCCATCGTCCAGGCGCCCATGGGCTGGATCGCCCGCGCCCAACTCGCTTCCGCCGTCTCAAACGCCGGCGGCATGGGCATCATCGAAACATCGTCGGGTCAGTTGGAAGAAGTTCGCGGCGAGATCAAGAAGATGCGCGAACTGACGGCGAAGCCCTTCGGCGTGAACATCGCGCAGGCTTTCGTGCGCGATCCGGATATCGTGAAATTTGTTATCGATCAGGGCGTGAAATTCGTCACCACTTCGGCGGGCGATCCGCAAAAATATTGCGCCGCGCTGAAAGAAGCGGGCCTCACGGTTTTCCACGTCGTGCCGTCATTGAAAGCGGCTTTGCGCGCGGTCGATGCCGGTGTCGACGGACTGGTCGTGGAAGGAGGCGAGGGCGGCGGTTTCAAGAACCCGCGCGACGTCGCCACCATGGTTCTGCTGCCGCTTGTTTGCGAGACGGTGAACGTACCGGTAATCGCTGCGGGCGGCATGGTCGACGGTCGCACGATGGCGGCGACATTCGCCTTGGGCGCCGAAGGAATTCAGATGGGCACGCGCATGGTGTCCGCCGCAGAATCGCCCGTCCACGCCAATTGGAAGAACATGATTGTCGAGGCGCAGGAAACCGATACGGTCTTCCTCAACCGCTTCGGCCCCGGCCCCGCCTTGCGCGCGTTGCGAACGGAAAAGACAACGCTTTTCGAAAAAGAGCCGCCGCAAAACATCATGGGGGAGTTCGCCAGCGCCCTGAAGCTCTATTTCGGCGGCGATATGGAAGCGTCCATTGCGCTGTCCGGTCAGGTGGCGGGCCGCATCGGCGAGATCAAGCCGGTCGCCCAGATCATCAGCGAAACCATCGCGGAATTCCACGAAGTTTGCGCCAGGATGGGCAAACAATACGGCTAGTCGAGGCGCACGCATTTGGCGAGATCGCGCCAGATGCGTTCGTTCCAGTTCCAATGCGCGGCCGGAGAAGGCGAGGGCAGTATCCAAACTTCGCTTTCCCCAATCCGCTCTGCTTGCTTTCCGAACAATGCTTTCGGCCCCATCACGCGCCGCCCGCCGGTCAGGCTCGTGAAGGCGAGCACACCGGGCTGTTGTTCTTCAATTCGCCTGCGCAACGCGAGCGCGGCCTCGCGCCCCAAACTACCGGGCGGCAATTCGCTGTCCATGCCGGACACGTGCTTTGCGATGTCGGTAAGGCCGATGCCAAGCCCGGTCAGTAACGGATATTCGGATGGGTCGAACAAGCGTGGCGTCAGACCGGTATTGTGCAACGTCCGCCAAAACTTGTTCTGCGGATGTGCGTAATATTGACCCTTCTGCGCCGAAACCGTTCCCGCCGCGGTGCCGCAAAACACCAGCCGCAAACCGGGTTGCAGCAAATCGGGCAGGACGGGATCGGTTTTCTTTCGCATCAAAAGCGGCGCGAGATACCCGCATAAATTTGCACATCCGGTGTCGCACGATTGAGGCCCACATTGATCCCGCCGTCCAGTTGCAAATCGCTGTCCGGTTGCCACGCCGCATCGAAATCCAGCGAATATTCTTGCGTCGATCCGGCGGGATCGAGTTCGCTCGATTCCCACGCCTCGGCACCCAGTGTCACGCCGCCATCGAATGCGCGGCCAATGGCGACGACATTTATGATGTCGGCGTGATACCCGTCGCGACTCTGGTTGCGCAACACATCCACCTCCGGCGTGGAGGCAATCGACCACCCGCTACCGAGATCGTATGCCAGCGGCAGAAGCGCGCCACCCTCGACTGTGCCGTTGCCTAATTCCTTGTTCGCTGTCGGAATTTTCAGGAAGGGCTCGAAGGCAATGCCGAGCGCGCCTCCCTCATTGCCCGAAAGATTGAATTTCGTGCGCAAGAACAGATCGCCGATACCGGTTTGCGTGTTGCTGCCGCTTGCATCGCGGGTGCGAACCGCCTCGAAAGGCGTGAAAGCAACCTCGATATCCCAGTCGTCCGTGACGCCATATTTCAACAACGGCGCTGCAGCTATGTAGGTGTCTGTCGTCACGCTACCTTCGTGTTGCAATGTCGCGTCGAACGCGTCCACTTCCACCTGAAAATGTCCCGCATCCACCGTGCACGTGCCGGTGCCCTTGCCCGGCCGGTCCGGACATAGATCGCGCAAACCGCCATCATCAGCCCAAACAGGCGATGCGATGGTCAGGAGAAGAGCGGCAAGAGAAACCCGCCCGATCATTTCAATTCTTTGAGCAGCGCCATCGCTGCGGCAGGCGCGCGTTCCTTCGCACCGTTTATCATGTAGATGAACACATCCCGCTTCTTCGCCTTGGGCGCGGCTGACAACGCTGGCAAATCCTTCGGCTCCCCGCCTCCTTCCCATGTCTTCGCGCGCCCCGCCCATTTCTTGATGACGGCGGGCGTATATCCAGTAGCGACTTTCGCATCCGCCTGCTGCAGCCGCGCATAGATGAAATCGGCCGTCACATCCGCGATCATCGGATATTTCGCGGAGTCCGCCAGAACGATGGCCACATTGTGCTTGTGCGCCAGCGCCACGAACTCTTTCGTCGCAAAACTCTCATGCCGCACTTCCACCGCATGGCGCAGTTTCAGCCCGTCCACCGTCTTCGGCAGATGCGAAAGGAACGCTCCAAAATCCTGTGCGTCGAATTTCTTGGTTGGCATGAACTGCCAGAGGATCGGCCCCAGCTTCTTGCCAAGCTCCGTGATCCCGCTGGCGAGAAATTTGTCGATCGATGGTCCGGCCTCCGCCAGCACGCGCCGGTTGGTCGCGAAGCGGACGGCTTTCATCGAAAACACAAAATCGTCTGGGGTCTCTTTGGCCCATTTGCGGAAGCTCTCGGGCTTCTGCGTGCTATAATAAGTACCGTTGATCTCGATGCTGGTGACTGCGCGGCTCGCATGTTCCAGTTCACGCGATTGGGCCAAGCCCTTGGGATAAAACACTCCCCGCCAGGGCTCATAGGTCCAGCCGCCAATTCCCACACGTATCATCTTGTTGGTCCCAGAAGGCGCCCCTATATATCAGAGCCAGCGACTCGAAGAACGCATGACCCCCGCACTTTCCATCCGCCACCTGCGAAAAGTGTATAAAAGCGGCACGGTTGCCGTCGATGACCTTTCGCTCGAAATCGCGCCCGGCGATTTCTTCGGTTTCCTGGGCCCGAACGGGGCCGGCAAATCGACCACTATCCATTGCGTCACGGGCATTGCCACCATTACCTCCGGTACGGTCGAGATATTCGGCATCGACGCGGTAAAGAATTATCGGGAGGCGCGCCGCCACATCGGCCTCAGCCCTCAGGAATTCAATATCGATACCTTCGCCAACTGCATCCAGATTCTGGATTGGATGGGCGGCTATTTCGGCATGAGCAAGGCGGACCGCAAGGCACGTGCCGATATGCTGATCCAGAAATTCGATCTCGTGCCCCACGCCAAGAAACAGTTTCGCGAATTGTCCGGTGGCTTGAAGCGGCGCGTTGTACTGGCGCGCGCCCTGATCCACGATCCCGATCTTCTGATCCTCGATGAGCCGACCGCCGGTGTGGACGTCGAATTGCGCCGCGACCTCTGGCGTTATCTTCAGGAATTGAATGCGGAAGGAAAGACGATTCTTCTCACATCGCATTACCTCGAAGAAGTCGAACGTCTCTGCCGCAACATCGCCGTCGTCGCCAAAGGCCGGATTGTGCAGAATGGACCCAAGGCGGAATATCTCACCGAACCCGGCGGCCTCGAAACGGCATACCTTCGTGCGACCGGCGCAACGCCGGAACACATCGCTGCGGGAGCAGGGCGATGACCGTCAACTGGGTAGGTCTGTGGACCATCATCCGCCGCGAGATGTCGCGGCTCATGCGCGTGCCGATTCAGGCGTTTGTCGCGCCGTGGATTTCCGCGCTGCTGTTCATCTTTATCTTCGGTTATGTCGTGGGCGGGCGCATTTCCACCATCGGCGGCCACCGCTATCTCGAATTCGTGCTGCCCGGCGTGGTGATGCTCAACGTGGTCAATGCCGCATTCCTGCAATCCACCTCGCAAGTCTATTTCTCCCGCTTCCTGCGTTATGTCGAAGAAACGCTGGTGTCGCCGCTGTCCTATGCGGAGATGATAGCGGGCGTTTTGGTGCCGGTCATCATCCGCTCGGTTGTCACGGCTGTCGGCATTCTCATCATCGCCGCTCTCTTCGGCGCCTCGTCGGTGCAGGGTATCGGCGAGTTCATCTTCTGGGTGGTCGGTGTCTCCGCCGTGTTCGGTCTGCTCGGCAACATCATCGGTCTCTGGGCCAAGAATTTCGAACAGCTCACCATCCTCAACGTGTTCTTCATCACGCCGTTGTCATTTGTGGGCGGCGTGTTCAACACCATCCAGATGCTGCCGCCATGGTTGCGCTGGATGGCATGGGCCAATCCGTTCTTCTATTTCATCAACGGTTTGCGCCATTCGATGATCGGCTTCACCGAAGCCCCGGAAGCATTGGGTATTGGCGTCACGCTCATCCTGGCGGTGCTTATGTTCGGCCTTGTGTTGCGGCTATACTCGACTGGGTTCGGCTTGAGAGAGTGAAATGACACAGCGAAACGCGACCGCGGCGATCATTGGAGCAGGCGATTTCATCGGCTCCGCCATCGCCCGGCGTTTCGCCGCCGAAGGCTACACGATCTTCGCCGGCCGCCGCACGGCGGACAAACTGGCCACCCTGAAACAGCAGATCGAATCCGAAGGCGGCAAATGCTTCGCCCGCGGCCTCGATGCGCGTAAGGAAGAAGACATTACGGCCTTCCTGAAGGAAGCCGATGCCGAAGCGCCGCTCGAAGTCTGCATTTTCAATCCGGGCGCGAACGTCAATTTCCCGATCCTCGATACGACGGAACGCGTCTTCCGCAAGGTGTGGGAAATGGCATGTTACGGTGGTTTCCTGACAGGCCGCGAAGCCGCGCGTCTCATGCTGCCGCATGGCAAGGGCACCATCCTTTTCACCGGCGCCACCGCATCCTTGCGTGGCGGCATCGGCTACGCAGCCTTCGCCAGCGCCAAATTCGGCCTGCGCGCGGTGGCCCAGAGCATGGCGCGCGAATTGGGGCCGAAAAACATCCACGTCGCCCATCTCATCATTGACGCGGGCGTCGATACTGCATTCGTGCGCGAACGCATCCGCTCCTTCGGCGGCGACAAGGCGGTGGAGAATATCCAGCCCGATCAATTGATGGACCCCGAGTCGGTCGCCAACGCCTATTGGATGCTGCACAGCCAGACGCGAGACGGCTGGACCTTCGAACTCGATCTCCGCCCCTACAAGGAAACCTGGTGATGCCGCGCGTCGAATTCCTGTTCGATTTCGGAAGTCCCAACGCTTATCTCGCCCATCAGGTGATCCCCGAAATCGAAGCGCGCACCGGCGCGCATTTCGAATATGTGCCGATCCTTCTCGGCGGCATCTTCAAGGCAACCGGCAATCAGTCGCCGATGACCGCCTTCGGCCACATCAAGAACAAGCTCCAATACGAACAGCTCGAAACCGCACGTTTCATCAAAAAACACAACATCACGCGCTTCCAGTTCAATCCGTTCTTCCCGGTGAATACGCTCGGCCTCATGCGCGGCGCGGTGGCGGCGCAGAAGATGGGTGTGCTGCCGCGTTATGCCGATTCCGTGTTCCATCACATGTGGGAAGCGCCAAAGAAGATGGATGATCCCGCGGTGATCCGCGAAGCTCTGGTCGAGTCCGGCCTCGATGCCGATGCGCTGCTCGCCACCGCGCAAACGCCCGAAGTGAAACAGGGCCTGATGGACAATACCGAAAAAGCCGTCGAACGCGGCGCATTCGGCGCGCCGACCTTCTTCGTCGGCGATGAGATATTCTTCGGAAAAGACCGCCTGCCGGACGTGGAAGTGGAGATACGCAACCAGGCCGACTAACGCTCCACATTGAACAAGCGTCAGGTTCCCGAAAGACGACACGGGTTGCCTTCATATGGTTGCGGAGGGTAAGTCTGCCCCCGGGCTGCGGATGGCGCTATTCGCGCCCCGGTTCCCAATGAAAATAAAGGGTTTTTGCGTATGCGTCTGTTCCCGGCCTTTTGCCTTGCCATCGTTCTCGCCACGCCGGCCGCCGCCGCAGACAAGCCGGTTCAACTCGGCAGGTTCAAGGACTGGTCGGCGATGACCGCCGGCACCGGCGCGGACAAGACGTGCTATGCGCTCTCCCAACCTGCCGCCAGCGATCCCAAGGGCGTCGCACGCGGTCAGATCTATTTCCTCATCAGCGATTTCCCCTCGCGCAAGGTGAAGGGCGAGCCGCAGATCGTTCCGGGTTACGCATACCCTGCGAACGGCACCGTCAACGTGACCGTCGGCTCCGACAAATGGACGTTCTTCACCGGCAACAACGGCGACAATGGCGGTGCGTGGCTCAAGACGCGCGATGACGAAGCCAAACTGGTGGCAGCGATGCAGAAGGGCAGCCGGATGGTCGTCACCGGCGCATCCGCGCGCGGCACGACAACGACCGATGCATATTCTCTCTCCGGCATCTCCGCCGCACTTCAGAAGGCCCACGCCGAGTGCAAGATGTAAAGCCATCGCTGATCGGCCTGACACAGGACGAGTTGAAGGCGACGCTCATCGAGGCAGGCGTCGAAACCAAAGCCGCGCCAATGCGCGTGCGCCAGTTGTGGAACTGGCTCTATGTCCATGGCGCGCGCGATTTCGGGGCGATGAGCAACCTCTCCAAAGATTTCCGCGCTCTGTTGGCGGATCGCTTCACGCTTGGCCGCCCCGAAACCGTTACCGAGCAGATTTCGAATGACGGCACGCGCAAATGGCTCCTGCGCGCAGGCCCCGGCATCGAATTCGAAACCGTCTTCATTCCCGAACCCGGCCGTGGAACGCTCTGCGTTTCCAGCCAGGTCGGCTGCACGCTCACCTGCCGCTTCTGCCACACCGGCACGCAAAAGCTGGTGCGCAATCTGACGCCCAACGAAATCGTGGGCCAGGTGATGATCGCGCGCGATTCCTTGGGCGATTGGCCGAGCACGGGTACGAACCGCCGCATCACCAATGTCGTGATGATGGGCATGGGCGAACCGCTCTACAATTTCGACAACGTGAAATCAGCACTCTCCATCGTCGCCGATGGCGACGCGCTCGCGCTTTCCAAACGCCGCGTCACGCTTTCGACTGCGGGCGTCGTCCCCATGATCCCGCGCGCGGGCGAGGAAATCGGTTCCGCGCTCGCCATTTCGCTGCACGCCGTGCGCGACGACATCCGCGACGTTATCGTGCCGCTCAACAAGAAATATCCCATCGAGGAACTGCTTGCCGCTTGCCGCGCCTATCCCGGTGTGTCGAATGCGCGGCGCATCACCTTCGAATATGTGATGCTCAAAGGCGTGAATGACTCTTTGGCCGATGCGCGCGAACTGGTGAAGATCATCCGCGGCATTCCCGCCAAGATCAATTTGATCCCGTTCAATCCGTGGCCCGGTGCGCCCTATGAATGCAGCGATTGGGAGCAGATCGAAAAATTCGCCGAGATCGTGAACCGCGCGGGCTACGCCTCGCCCGTGCGCACGCCGCGCGGCAGGGACATCATGGCGGCTTGCGGTCAGCTCAAAAGCGAAAGCGTGAAACAACGCGCAAGCGAACGCATGGCTGAACTGCGTTCGCAAGAACTCGCGCGGATGCCGAGTTGACTACCAACCGTGATTCAGCATCGCGTCTACGGTCGGGACGAACCACACATCTTTTCCGCGATTGCTCTCCCGCACCAATGCGCGCAACGCCTCGCTTTTGGACGTGTAGTTTGAAATATCGCCTATAATCGCGAAACGGCAGCGGTAGTTCTGGAACTTCTGCAATACCGCTCCGGCGACGCCCGTGCGCAAGTCGAAGAATTCCGGCGCGATATTTTCCACATGCAGCGCAATCACATCCGCCCGCTCGCCACGCGCCTGCATCAAGAGATCGCGCGCGTCCGCGGCCGATGCCAGCAAAACGTGATCGGCCCGGAATTCCGCAACCACCGCGGTCGGTATTTTGTGGATTTGCAGATGCAGCATGAAAGCTCCATGGCCCGCTTTCGCGAAGCATGACACACTAATTGGGGAAATAAGGAAACGAACCATGAATTTCGATCTGACAAACAAGATAGCCGTGGTCACCGGCGGGAGTCGGGGCCTGGGCCGCGAAATGGTTTTGGCTTTCGCAAAGGCCGGCGCCGACGTGGTGATCGCCAGCCGCAAACTGGAAGCCTGCGAGTTGGTGGCGCGCGAGGTCGAAAAGCTCGGCCGCAAGGCGCTGCCGTTCGCCGCCCATGTCGGCACCTGGGAAGACAACGACAAGCTGGCCGATGCCGCCTACAAGCATTTCGGGCGCGTGGACATTCTGGTGAACAACGCCGGCATGTCGCCGCTCGCGCCGTCGCTCGGAGAAACGAGTGAGGCTCTGTTCGACAAGGTGATGGACGTCAATTTCAAAGGCCCGTTTCGCCTCTCGTCGCTGATCGGCGAACGCATGGTGGCGGGGGAGGGGGGTGTCATCATCAATCTGTCGAGCACCGCGGCCTTCGTGCCGATGCCGCACACCATTCCCTATGGGGGCGCGAAAGCCGCGATCAACGTGATGACGGTGGCGCTCGCCAAAGCCTTCGCGCCGAAGGTGCGCGTGAATTGCATCGCGCCCGGCCCGTTCCTCACCGATGTGTCGACTGCGTGGCGCGAAAACAAGCAGTATGAGAAATCGCTGGGATTGCAACGATTCGGCAAGCCGGAAGAAATCGTCGGCACCGCGCTTTATCTCGCAAGCGATGCGTCGTCCTATACGACGGGCCAGGTAATCCGCGTCGATGGGGGTACGTGGTAGCGGATTGCGATTGCTCTCGCTCGCCTCTTCTGGACCGTGATATATAATATTAACAAGACCTGAGTATCGTCCGCTGTATTACCTTGAAATGGCCCGGGGGCATCAGTGACACGCCATGCGGAGACAATCGCACTCGCGGTATTGATAGTCCTTTCGCTTCTGCCGTTGTGGCTGTTCGCCTTCATCCCCACGCTCGACGGTCCCGTCCACGTCTACATCGCGCATGCGCTGGCGGAATGGAACAATCCGGGGCTGGGGCGGCTTCACCAGATATTCGAGCTCAATTTGAGACCGGAGCCGAACTGGACGATCTATGTTCTGTTCGAAGGCCTGATGAAGATCTTTTCCGTTCACACCAGCGAGCGGATATTGCTGTCGACCTATGTGGTGGCGATGCCGCTGTCCTTCGTGGCATTTGCAAGAATGGCCGGCGGGCGCAACATCTCGTGGTTGGCGGGTTTGTTGGCGATTCCGCTGGTCTACAACGCGACGTTCTATTTCGGCTTCTACAATTTCTGCCTCAGCCTGCCGTTGTTCGTGCTCTGCACCGGCCTGTTTTTGAAATATCTGGAAGCCCCGTCCCTACGCATCGGCGCAATACTCGCCGTCGCCTCTTTCGTCCTCTACTTCACTCACATTGTCGGATGGGCCGCTTTCGGCATGGCGGGGGCTGCGCTGTATCTGTGGCGCGTGTGCGTGCTTTCGCCTGCCGAAGGCCGGCTGAAGTTCGCTGTGCGGCTGGCCGCACAATGCGCCTTGCCGGTCTTGCCGGTCGTTCTTCTGGTGCTGCTTTTCATGCAGCGCAACGAAGGCGGCGTTCTTCTCTATGCGCCGGCCGACGCAACCTTGTCGAATCGTATCAGATGGCTTGCCACAGGCTCGGTCTTGTTCGGCAATTCGCTGTGGGAACTCGGCCTGATCGCCCTGAGTTTTGCGTTCGCTGGAGCCTTGGCGATTTCCTCGTTGCGCAAACGGCCGGGCGGATTGGTGCTCCAGGACGGCCTGCTGCTTGGAACGCTTTTTCTGATCGCTACCGCCTTTGCCATACCGGACATGCTGTTCGGCGGCGGCTGGACGGCCATTCGCATCCAGATATTCGTTTTCATTTTGCCGCTGATGTGGCTCGCCGCGAATTTGAACGGCCCCTTGCGTCGGCTTTCAACAGGGCTTGCCATTTCGGGCGCGCTGCTTTTGCTGGTGGAGGTTTTCGTTGTCGCCCGGCTGAGCGAAGAGTTCGGGCACATCGTGGCCGCCGAAGCATATGTTCAGCCCAACCGCACAATCCTGCCCGTGACGTTCGACCCCAATGGTGAGGACGAACATGGGTTGCCCGCGTCGCGCGGCGTCGCCTTTCTGCTGCACAGCTATGCGCGCATTGCGACGGATCGCGATTTGATTCCGTTGCGCGTTCACCAGGCATGGACGCTGAATTTCCCGCTGCATTACAACCCGAAAACAGATCCTTACGAACATCTGCGTTCGGTTCGCTCCCTGTTGGGAAGCGAGCGTAATTTCCCCAAAGTGATCGCCGGACTGCCAGGCAATATCGCTTCGTATGAAACGCAAACGGGGCAGACGGTGGATTACGTTCTGGTCATTGGCACGCAACATGCCGTGTCCAGAGAGCGCACGGAAACGGTCGTCGGCGAATTGCGCCAGCGTTACCGCGTCGTTGCGCAAAGTGCGGCATTGCCGGGCTATGTGTTGCTGGGTCGCAACCAGTAACGCCTTGCCGTTGGCGATACGGCAAGGCGCAAATTGGCAAAGTGACTAAGCCGCGAGCGGCAATGCCTTCCAGCGCCGTACCGCTTCCGCTACGCGTTGGCCCAGATGTTCGGCCGTCTTCTTGTCAGAATTGGTCGGCCCGACGTCTGGCCCCGCATCGGCCGGCGATTGCGCCATCGCGCCGAGGAAGCTGCCGAGCCGGTTGATGTCGTCCACCGAACCCTTGGTGTGATTGTTGCCGGGCATCAGCCCAAGGCTCGTCCAGATCATGCCGTGCTGAGCGGCGAAGATAGAAAGCTGGATCAGGCTGTTCAGCTTGTCGCCGCTCTGGCTCGCGGAGTTGGTGAAGCCCGCCGCGATCTTGTCGTTCCACTTGCCCCAGACTTTGGAAGTGGAATCCATGAACGCTTTGAACACGCCTGAAACCGAACCCATATAGGTTGGCGCGCCGAAGATGATGGCATCGGCATCGGCCAGCTTGTCGAGAACGGGCGCGAAATCCTGCGCGGCGTTGTCGATGCGGATCAATTCGACAACCGTGCCCGGCACGCGCGCGGCACCTGCCGCCACGGCCTTGGCCTGTTCGGCGGTGTGCCCATAACCGGAATGGAAAACGACGGCGACTTTGCTCATGGGATAAACCCTCTCCTATTGGTAAGTGTAACTGTTACGGTTACATATTGAGGCGACTGGATGATTGCAAGGGGAGGGCGGAATTTTCACGCCGCTGCCGCTTCTACCGTCTTAACCAATTGAGCCAGCGTGGTTTTCGAGAGCGAGATGCGTGCCGCCTCGTCGATGGATCGCACCAGTCCACAGATGATGCCGGGCGCTGCCCGGCCCACCGGGCAGTCCTTGTTGCCCTGCGGCCGCGAACCGTGGCTGGGCGCGTCTTCCACCGCCGCATAGATCTCGCTCATGCGAATCTTGCCGGGCGCGCGGGCAAGCCACGCCCCGCCTTGCGCGCCCGAACGCGTCTGGATCAGTCCGGCTTCGGAAAGGGCCGCCATGATCCGGCGCACCACCACCGCATTGGCGCCGATGCTGGAGGCGAGTTCGCGCGAGGGGGCGGCGCGTTCGGCGCAATCCGCCTTACCATGGGCCAGAAGGACCATGATGTGCACGGCGGTTGCGAAGCGAAGGCTGGTCATCGTCCCATTAGTAATAGGAACAGTGACAGATTATTCAAGCTTTGGCTGCCCAGGCCACCGCCTGTTCCAGCCGGTCGTTGCCCCAGAAAAGCTCGTCGCCCACGGTGAAAGAGGGCGCGCCGAATATTCCGCGCGAGATCGCCTCTTCGGTCTGTGCCTTCAGCTTGCCCTTGTTCTCTTCCGCGTTCGCCGCAGCAACCGCCGCTTCCGGATTGACGCCGATGTTGGAAAGAATGAGCGCCAGCGTTGCATCGTCCGAAATGTCGCGCTGCTCCGTAAAGTTCGCCGTATAAACCGCGCGCGTGAACGCGGCGGTCCAGCCCTGCGCCTCGCCGGCCAGCGCGATGCGCGCGGCCTTCAATCCGTTTTGCGGAAAACGCACCGGCGGCAGTTTCAGCGGCAACCCTTCCGTTTCGCAGATGCGTTCCATGTCGCGCCACATATACCGGCCTTTGACCGGATAGATGTTGAAGGGCGAATCTTTCCACCCCTGCGCGCCGAAAATGGGGCCCAGCAGAAAGGGCCGGAAGCGAACGGCAACGTCCGCGGCTTTTGCCACCTTCTCCACGCGCATGGCTGCCGGGTAGGAGTAGGTGCTGGCGAATTCGTACCAGAAGTCGATAGTTTTCCGAGTCATCTTGGAACGCTAGAACGCCTGCCTTATCTATCGCCAGCCACGGATTCACGCTTCCCCCGCTTATCTGGTATGCACCGGCAAGGGGGAGGGGGTGGCGAAAACCTGAAAACGACTATCCCTTTGTCTTTATTGAGTGTTTTAGATCAGCGACGTGGAGAATTCGGTGGCGGCGACAGGCGTGAAAAAGGTGGTTCTGGCCTACTCGGGAGGGCTCGATACCTCGGTCATCCTCAAATGGCTGCAGACGCAATATGGCGCCGAAGTCGTCACCTTCACCGCCGACCTCGGCCAGGGCGAAGAACTCGAACCCGCCCGCAAGAAAGCCGAGCTTCTCGGCATCAAACCCCAGAACATTTTCATCGAAGATCTGCGCGAAGAATTCGTACGCGATTACGTCTTCCCCATGTTCCGCGCCAACGCTGTCTATGAAGGCGTGTATCTGCTCGGAACATCGATTGCGCGTCCGCTGATCGCCAAGAAGCAGATCGAGATCGCAGAGAAGGTCGGCGCCGACGCCGTCTGTCATGGTGCCACCGGCAAGGGCAACGATCAGGTGCGCTTCGAGCTCACCTATTATGCGCTGAAGCCGGATATCAAGATCATCGCGCCCTGGCGCGAATGGGATCTGACCAGCCGCACCAAGCTGATCGAATTCGCCGAAACGCATCAGATTCCAATCGCGAAGGATAAGCGCGGCGAAGCGCCGTTCTCGGTTGACGCAAACCTTCTGCACTCCTCGTCGGAGGGCAAGGTGCTGGAAGATCCGGCCGCCGAACCGGATTCGATGGTCTATCAACGCACGCTTTCCCCTGAGGAAGCGCCCGATAAAGCCATCTATATCGAAGTCGGGTTCGAAAAGGGCGATGCCGTTTCCATCGACGGTGCGAAACTTTCTCCCGCAACCCTTCTCGCCAAACTGAACGAGTTGGGCAAGGCCAATGGCATCGGTCGCCTCGATCTCGTCGAAAACCGTTTCGTCGGCATGAAATCGCGCGGCGTCTACGAAACGCCCGGCGGCACCATTCTGCTTGCCGCCCATCGCGCCATAGAATCCATCACGCTTGATCGGGGTGCGGCGCATCTGAAAGACGATCTGATGCCGCGTTACGCGGAGCTGATTTACAACGGCTTCTGGTTCTCGCCGGAACGCGAGATGCTGCAGGCCGCCATCGACAAGAGCCAGGAATTCGTCACCGGCAGCGTCCGCCTGAAACTCTACAAGGGCAATGCGATCGTCGTCGGCCGTTCTTCGCCCTATTCGCTCTATTCGCAGGACCTCGTGACGTTCGAGGATGATCGCGGCGCCTACGACCAGAAAGACGCGCAAGGCTTCATCAAGCTCAACGCGTTGCGCCTGCGCACATTGGCGATGAGAAAGCGCAAGACAAAGTCATGAGCGAAAACGGAATGCAGATCGAATATTGGAACGGTGCGGGCGGCGAACGCTTTGCCCGCTCCCAGGATGCAATCGACCGCAGCCTCGCGAAAATCACCGAAGCGGCAATCTCCTTCGCTGCCCCGCAGACAGACGAGCGTGTGCTCGACATCGGTTGCGGCTGCGGCACCACAACCTTCCGGCTGCGCGAGAAAGTCGGCCCCAACGGCGCCGCGGCCGGCGTCGACGTTTCCAAAGTCATGCTCAACGTCGCGCGCGCCCGCGCAGGAGCCTCCAACGCTGATGTTGCTTTCGTCGAAGACGATGCGGCCAGGCACGATTTCCAGCCCGTTTTCGATCTCGTCTTTTCGCGCTTCGGCGTGATGTTCTTTGCCGATCCCGTTGCGGCATTCGCCAACATCCGCACAGCGCTCACCAAAACGGGCCGCATGGCTTTCGTCTGCTGGCGATCCCTGCCGGAAAACTTCTGGGCTTATGCGCCGCTCGTTGCCGCAAGGCCTTTCCTGCCGCCGATGGACCCGCCTGACCCCCATGCGCCAGGCCCTTTTGCGTTCGCGGATGGGGACCGGTTGCATCGCATTCTTTCTAGCGCAGGTTTCAACACCATCGCCATAGAGAAACTCGACACCACGATGAGCATGGGCGCGACCGTCGAGGAAGCATCCGCCGAAGCCCTGAACATAGGTCCGGTATCTCGTGCAGCATCCGAACTGGATGAGCCTGCGCGCGACAAAATCCGCGCGGCCATTACCGAAGCGTTCAGCAATTATAATTCGCCGGAAGGCGTCTCGCTTCCGTCTGCCTGTTGGCTGGTGCGCGCGACGGTTTAAATATCTAGCGCCGCCGACAGCGCGTTGTCCTGAATGAATTCGCGCCGCGGTTCCACCACATCGCCCATCAGCTTCGTAAAAAGATCGTCCGCATCGTCGGCGTGTTCGACCTTCACTTGCAGCAGCGTGCGCGCGTTCTCGTCCAGCGTCGTTTCATAAAGCTGCGAGGCATCCATTTCGCCGAGGCCCTTGTAGCGTTGCAGCGCAAGGCCTTTGCGGCCCCAATCGATGATGGCTTCCAGAAGCTGCGACGGCGAACGAACCTCGATGGTCTCATCCTTGCGCTTCAGCAGGCCGACCTTGAGGTAGGTGTTCTGCAGCGACTCCGCCATGCGATCCAGCTTGCGCGCATCCGCACTCGCAATCAGCGCGCCGTCGATGGCGACCGCCTCGCGCACGCCGCGCACTTCGCGCCAGAAGCTCAACCCGCCGTCGGGTGTCGGCTCGCCGTGCCAGCCGCGTTCCGTCTCATCGGACAACTGGTCCAGACGCCGCGCGATATAGGCAGCAGCTTCCGCAGCCTTGCCCGTGTCGTTGAGGATCTCCGGATTGAGCACACCGGCAATCGCCGCCTGCTCCAGCAGGAAGCGCGGGTAGTTCGTCGGGAAGCCGTCGAGCGCGGTAACCGTCGCGCGCGCCTGTTCCACAATGGCCTCGAAGTCGGCGCCAGACAGCGTCTCGCCGGAATGGAGCGTGAAACTCGTCCCCGCAAGACCTTCCGAGACCAGAAAGTCATCCAGCTCCCGCTGGTCCTTCAGATACCGTTCCGACTTGCCGCGCGTGGCCTTGTAGAGCGGCGGTTGGGCGATAAAGAGGTGACCGCGCTCGATCAGCTCCGGCATCTGCCGATAGAAGAAGGTGAGCAGCAGCGTGCGGATATGCGCCCCGTCCACGTCGGCGTCGGTCATGACGATGATCTTGTGATACCGCAGCTTGTCGGCGTTGAATTCATCGCGCCCGATGCCGGTGCCCAGCGCCGTGATCAGCATGGCGATGGATTCGCTGGTGAGCATCTTCTCGAAGCGCACACGCTCGATATTGAGGATCTTGCCGCGCAGGGGCAGCACCGCCTGGTTGGAGCGGTTGCGTGCCTGCTTGGCGCTGCCGCCGGCGCTGTCGCCTTCGACGATGAAGAGTTCGCATTTGGACGGATCGCGTTCCTGGCAATCGGCGAGTTTTCCCGGAAGCGACGAACCGTCGAGCACGCCTTTGCGCCGCGTCAGTTCGCGGGCCTTGCGGGCGGCTTCGCGGGCGGCGGCGGCTTCGACAACCTTGCCGACGACAGATTTGGCATCCGATGGGTGTTCTTCGAACCAGCGGCTCAAGCATTCCAGCACCACGCCTTCGACAACGGGGCGCACTTCGGATGAGACGAGCTTGTCCTTCGTTTGCGAGGAGAATTTTGGATCCGGCACTTTCACCGAAAGCACGCAGGTCAAGCCCTCGCGGCAATCGTCGCCGGTAAGCGCGATCTTCTCTTTCTTCTGAATACCGGATTCATCGGCATATTTTGTCACCGCGCGGGTCAGTGCTGCACGGAAACCAGCCAGATGCGTACCGCCATCGCGCTGCGGAATGTTATTGGTGAAGCACAACATGCTCTCGTGATAGGAATCGTTCCACGTCAGGGCGACTTCCACCATCACGCCTTCGCGCTCCGAAGCGACCATTATCGGCGCGGGGATCAGCGCGTTCTTGGCACGGTCCAGATAGCGCACGAATGCTTCCAGGCCGCCTTCGTAATGCAGCGTGACCTCTTTCTTTTCCACGCCGCGCTTGTCGGTGAGAACGATCGTCACCCCGGAGTTCAAAAAGGCAAGCTCGCGCAGGCGATGTTCCAAGGTCGCGAAATCGAATTCGGTCTTGGTGAAGGTGCCGCTTGACGGCAGGAAGGTGATTTCCGTTCCGCGGTTCTCGCCTGCCGGTCCCGTCATCTTGAGCGGCGCCACGGGATCGCCGTGCTGGAAGCGCATGTAATGTTCTTCGCCGCCGCGCCAGATGCGCAGATCGAGCCATTCCGACAGCGCGTTGACCACCGATACGCCCACGCCGTGCAGACCGCCCGACACCTTGTAGGCGTTCTGTTCGAACTTACCGCCCGCATGAAGCTGGGTCATGATGACTTCGGCTGCCGACACGCCTTCGGTGGCGTGGATCGCGGTCGGGATACCGCGTCCGTTGTCGCGCACTGTGCAAGATCCGTCCGCGTTAAGGGCAACGTCGATCCGGTTTGCAAAACCCGCCAGCGCTTCGTCCACGGCGTTGTCGACCACTTCGTAGACCATGTGGTGCAGGCCCGAGCCGTCATCGGTGTCGCCGATATACATGCCGGGCCGCTTGCGCACGGCATCGAGGCCCTTGAGCACC
>Ga0335070_10000646_pt1 | contig 39296 bp, 35 predicted proteins | sample Lox_Sample_13_FD_206722 | JGI IMG/M metagenome (GOLD analysis project Ga0335070, IMG submission 206722) | Soil microbial communities from Loxahatchee National Wildlife Refuge, Florida, United States - Lox_Sample_1.3 | ecosystem: Environmental > Terrestrial > Soil > Wetlands | place: USA... | reverse complement strand
GTCTTGGCTTACCGTCAACATGGGGGTGTAAGATCGGGTGACAGTGACCAGCCGAATCGTTGGAGACGACAATGGTGTCAGACCTCCCGCGGCACGACTCCGCCTCGTCGGCGAGGTCGATGGCGAGCACTTCGTTCTCCTCCTAAGACCGGGAGTAAATTCTATTGGCTCGCTTCCCGACAACGACCTTGTCCTGGATGCAAGGGGGGTCGCGCGTCATCACGCAACGGTCACCTTGAATCCTAGCGGCGTGATGGTCGCCGACGCAGGAAGCGAAGGCGGAACGCTTATCAACGGTGTGCAAACGAGTGAATCGGTCCTCCGCGTGGGTGACCTCATCTGCGTCGGACCCGCTGTCATGCGCCTAGAGGCTTTCGACTCGAAGGATGGGAAGCCTTCCGCCGAGCAGACTCCTGAGCGTGAGACCGGCACGCAGCGTCGTAGGAGAAAGCGGAGTACTGCGGCAGCAACAGGAGGCGAAGAGGGAGATCCCGAGCGATGGTTCGGGGCCTTGGACCGGATTGCGGACATCCTGGCAACGGACCCAAACACGGGCATTGCCAACTCCCTCGAAGTCCTAGTCAGCGCGCTTGGCGCCCGTGGAGTGGCCTTGGTCGAGTGGGAACGGTCGAACGACGTCCGAGTCATCCGCCACTCGGCCGGAGATTTCCGACCTCCGGCTGACCTTGACGAGTACCTCGCTAGTACGGTCTCGCCGGCCTCGAAATCGGTAGCCAGCCGGGTTCCGCATGGCAACGTCGCCATTGCGATCGCGACAGTCACCAGCGACCCTCGCAGGCACCACTCTCTTGTGGTACTCGGCGAGTTCGCGGGGCGCGAGGCCTGTAGTCGGTTTCTGGAGTTGTTCCTCAAGTCAGTCCTGCGGAGTATCCCGGATCCACCGGCAGCGGAGCGGGTGCGAATGCGCCGACCGGTACGGGACGTCGTGTTCCCGAAGGGGTATGTCGTCGGTCGCTCAGAAGCGATGATGAGCGTTTACCACCAGCTGCGGCACCTCCTCGGTGGGGACCTCCCGGTCCTGGTCACCGGGGAGACCGGCGTCGGGAAGGAGTTCATCGCTCGGATCCTCCACTCGTCATCCCGGCGCAGCGATGGACCGTTCGTCGCTGTCAACTGCGCCGCACTCCCGGCTGAGCTACTCGAGGCCGAGCTCTTTGGGATCGAGGCCGGCGTCGCCACCGGTGTCAGCAAGCGTGAGGGGAAGATGCAGCTCGCGGACCGCGGCGTCGTCTTCTTGGACGAGATCGGCGACATGTCCCCTGCGTTGCAAGCGAAGCTCCTCCGCGTCCTGGAGGAGAAGGAGATCCATCCCGTGGGCGCCCGGCGGCCGGTCCCGCTCGACGTCCGTGTCATCGCGGCGACCAACACGGATCTTGTCGAGCTCATCGGAGAAGGGCGCTTCCGGTCGGATCTGTACTATCGCATCGCCGGCTACACGCTGAATGTTCCGCCACTGAGGCAACGTCGCGGGGACATCGCGGCGCTGATCGAATATTTCATCCAGCGTGTTTCGATCGAGATCGACAAGCGAACTGCCGGGATCTCGGTCAGGGCCTTGGGCGCCCTGACCGAAGCAGCGTGGCCCGGAAACGTCCGCGAGCTGGAGCATGAGGTTCGCCGCCTCGTCTATCTGTGTCCCCCGGGCGAAGCGATTACCGTGGCGATGGTGTCTCCCCGCGTCGTGGCCCCCACGAACGTCGTCAGCGGCGGATTGCTCGACCCAGACTCGGACCTGACGCTATCGCATCATGTCGACGAGCTCGAGCGCCGGCTGATCGCCCTGGCCCTCGCGCGTACGCACGGCAAGCGCGCGACGGCGGCGCGCCTCCTTGGGATCTCTCGCTATGGCCTTGCCCTCAAGATGCAGAGGCTAGGGATCGACGAGTAGCGGCATAGTCGGGCGGCACCACTTCCCCCCTTACGTCAACTGAGTTGACGGACTGCCTTCCTACTTGTCAAGACGCCGAGCAATCGCTGCCCACTTCCGCTGGCCATGGTGTGCCCCAAGCCACTCACTAGTTGAATGTTGCGGCCAGTTGCTCAACAACGCCGCAGCTGGTACGCAGTTCGCAACTGCAGGGCCAGCGTCAGGGACTGGAGAGGGCGCTTGTGGATGGTCTAGTCACCAAGCCGTCGAGAGCTCACCCGCTTCCGTGGCAACGGTGTAGCAGCTGCGCAGCCGAAGAATGGATGGAGAAGATGTTCTTCTGCCCCTCTGATGGTCTGTGGTCATGCAGTAAGTGCACCGTCCGGTTCGGGTTCGTAGACCCCAAGCCGCGGTGTCCGCGATGCTACGGAGTCCTCGAGCAGACCGGCGCAGCCGCACCGACTCAAGGTGTTACCGACTCTGTTGGGAACCTGGACAGGAAGGAGAAGAGGCAATGACGAAACAGCCCCTGGGGGTATGGCTATCTGTTCTCGCGTTAGTGTTGTTGGGGACGGTCGCAGCTGCACAACAGACGCCGGCACCACCGTCGCCGGAGTCCCAAGGAACACCGCAAGCTGAAGCGCCCCTCACAAACGCCGACGTGGTCAAGCTCTGCAAGCTCGAGTTGGGCGACGAGGTCGTGATCGCCAAGATCAACCAGGCGAGGACGGTCGATTTCAGGCTCGACACTGACAGCCTCGTGGGACTGAAGCACGACGGCGTCAGCAAGGACGTAATCGCCGCGATGCTGAAGCGCGCGACTGCGGGCACAACGGGTGCCGGGCCGGGTACCCAGCCAGGCGGCCAAGGGACGACTGGCGCCGGGGTTGGCGCGGCGGCGAACGAAGGGGTGTGGCTTCGCACCCAAGGGAGTGAGACGGCCCTCCGCTCGGTCCAGGGGGATTTCAGCACGACGTATGCCTTCGTGACCGTGCTCTTCTTCGTTGACTTCCCGGGCCTCCACGCGGACCTCCGCATCACTGATCCGAGGCCGACAGTCGTTGTCAGGAACCCGAAGGACCCGAGGGGTCGGGTGTTTCTCGTGAAGGCAGAATCAAACAAGAAGGACAAGAACCGCTCGGTCAAGGTCGGCAAAGGTTCTCCTTTCGGGATGAAGAGCTGGTCCACGCCGGATAACGACTGGACCGTCGAGTGCGACGTGAAGGCTCTCGAGCCAGGACTGTGGGAGCTCACTCCCAAATCCGACCTCAAGAAGGGCGAATACGGCCTTCTGTTCAAAGGAGGGTTCCTCGGGACCCTCGGGACGGACCAGGCGGAGCTCTTCGACTTCGGGGTCGACAGGTGAGAGTCAGGGCAGGTCGGGAACACCACGCGGCCAAGGCCGCGCGGCGTAGTTCGACAGGTCGCGAATGAAAGACGATCTCCAGCAACACCCGCGCAGCCGACGTCGCCTGGCAAGACCACGTCAGGGAGCCGGGCGGCCTCGCGCAGTGGATACGGCCGAGATGTGGTCCGCTGCACCTCTTGGCCGGATTAGACGGCTTGCAACTGGAGTCTCTCGAACCGGCGGTATCAGTCAAGGTGCACCCGAACCTCGGGTGGCACGTCAGGTTCCAAATCCCAGGTTGGAGGGGTTTGAGCCGTCTGGCCGGCCGTCCGGGGACCGGCCAAGTACCGGCGGAAGGCCAAGGAGGAGCGTGATGAATCAAGCGCCGTGGCTCGCTGCTGCTTTAGTCACCATAACCTTCGCTGGCCAAGTCCTAGGCCAAGAAGGTACAGCGACCGCCCAGGCCCCGCCAGAATCGTTCATGACTGTCATGCACCCCGATGCAGAAACTCTCCGACGCTGGGCCGTCGAGCGCAGCACAGCCCGAGTGGCGACAATCGACCCGGCCATTGACGCCCGTCTTCGCCTAGCGGACGCCGCTGGCATCGGCTCATCGAAGAACCTCCTGGGCTTCCTGGCCTGGGATACAGCCAACATGTCGCGGCGGCAGCAGGCTAGCTGTGGCAACTGCTGGGTTTGGGCCTGTACCGGGGCTGCAGAGATCGCTAAGGCAGTCCAAGACAACGTCGTGGATCGGTTCTCCATCCAGTACTTCGACTCGTGTTCCACCACCGCCAGTAACACCTCCTGCAGTGGATATGCCTGTGGCGGCGGTACCACCCTCGAGTTTGCAGAGTGGTACAACTCAATCGGGATGTTCGTCCCTTGGGGGAATCGGAACGCAGCCTTTCAGGACCAAGACAGCACCTGCCCAACAGCATTGCGCAGCACGGTTCCTTGCTCGAGTGTTGGCGAGGACCCACACTACCTGGTCGATTTCATCTACAGGGAAACGCTCAACACAGATGGACAGGATCAGGCCGGCGCCATCCGTGCCATCAAGAACGTGATCGAGCAGAACCGCGGCGTGCTCTTCAGCTTCGAGATGCCAACTGACGGAGACCTTGCAGACTTCCGCGCTTTTTGGTCGACTCGCGCCGAGGATGATCTCTCTTGGAGGCCAGACGCCAGCTGCGGGAAGACGCTATCCGGCGGGGGCGCGCATGAGGTGCTTCTGGTCGGGTACGACGACACCGACCCAGATCCGGCCAGGCACTACTGGCTTGCCCTGAATAGCTGGGGGACCACAGCCCGCCGCCCAAACGGGCTGTTCCGTGTGCCCATGGCGATGAATTATGACTGCACATACGTTTACCCAGGCCACGGATCCGACAGTAGCCTGGCATTTGAGGCTCTCGACATCCAATTTGCGTCTGGGACTCTGGCTGTCTCGCTCGCGGCGGATCCGGTGGGCGGGCCAACGCCCCTCACCACAAGCCTCACCGCAACTGTCGCAGGTTCGGCGTCGGGAACGACCAACTATTCCTTCTGGTGGAATTGTTCCTATGGTGGGTCGAGCGTGCAAGAAGGCATTCAGCAGTGTGGCAACCCGCATGACCCGACCGTCGGTGCGAAACTCGATGGGGTGGAGGCGACGAGCGAGACCGTTCTCCACACGTACACTATGCCCGGGACCTACAGAGCAAAGGTCATCGCCGAGCGTGGCACTGCCACGCCAGCGGCTGACTCCCGCCAGATCAACGTGGCCGGTGGCGCTGACTGCCTGGGGTCAATTGGTCTGAACCAGACTGTCGAAGGCACCCTTACGAGCGCCTGCGCCTCGACGAACCGGGTTGGGAAGTATGCGAGGTACTACCTGTTCTCCGTCAGCCAGGCGACAACCGTGGAGATCGACCTCAGGTCCACCGATTTTGATGCGTGGCTGAACCTCCTGAGCGGTTCTGGAGCTGGCGGCACCGTTATCGCGTCCAGTGACGACGGCGGTGGCGGCACGAACTCGCGCATCGTGACGGTGCTCGGCGCAGGGACCTATACGATCGAGGCGACATCCTACGCGAGCGCCTCGACCGGCTCGTTTGCCCTTACCCTCGCCAATGCACAGGGCGGAGCCGGCTGTCAGTCATCCCTCAGTTTGGGCCACACCGTCCAGGGTTCCCTGGGCCCCGACTGCGTCTCGATCCACCGGGCAGGGAGCAACGCGCGTTACTACGTGTTCACTCTCGGCGAGACGACGAGTCTTCAGATCGATCTGATCTCCAGCGCGTTTGACGCGTACGTTTACCTCCTTGCGGGGAGCGGCAGTGGGGGTGGAGTGCTGGCGTACGACGATGACAGCGGAGGCAGCCTCAGGTCACGAATCGTCACCGTGCTGCCGGCAGGGACCTACACCATCGAGGCAACGTCCTACTGGGGCGGATCGACTGGGCCGTTCACTCTGACGGTCGCGAGTGGGGGAGGCGGGGCCGGATGTCAGTCGTCGATCAACCTGAACCAGACGGTTCAGAACGCACTCACGAGCGGCTGTGCATCAACCCACAGGTACGGAGCATTCGCCAGATACTTCGTCTTCACACTGAGCCAAGCCACGGGTGTCGAGGTCGACCTGACCTCGAGCGCGTTTGACGCGTACGTTTACCTCCTTGCGGGGAGCGGCAGTGGGGGTGGAGTGCTGGCGTACGACGATGACAGCGGAGGCAACTTCAGCTCACGGGTCGTCACTGTCCTACCAGCCGGCACGTACACCATCGAGGCCACGTCATACTCACTTGCCGCGACGGGACCCTTCACCATGCAGCTAGCCGGGGGCGGCTCCTCGTCTTGCTCCCTGGCGATAACGCCGACCACCCAGCAGGTCCCGTCGACTGGCGGGAGCGGCACCGTTTCGGTGACGGTAGTCCCCAGTGCACGACCTTCTCTCTCGGCCCTCCCGTCACCGGCTGGACCCGGCACAGTGGGTTCGGCGGTGATGTGGGCAGGCCCAGGATCGGCAACGAAGGAGCTTAGCTTGGCCGCCCCGTCCGCAACGCTGGTTGGCCACACCATGTCCGGACTTGTCCTCGATCAATGCGTTCGCCCCCCGAGCGTCTACGCCTTCGCCAGTACCGATGGGGAGGCGTACAGCTGGTCTAGCTATACGGTCGTTGCGCTGGGCGACCAGTTCTCCTGGGAGTGGTACCGGCCTGACGGCTCGCTCTACACGACCAACAGCGTGACCACGCAGTACAGTGGATCGGTCTGCGTCTGGGCCTGGATCTACATCGCGGGATACGAGCCGGCAACGGCGCCAGGAACGTGGTCCGTGCGGGTGTTCTACAACGGGCAGGCAGTGACCACAGAGAGCTTCACGATAGTTTCACCGACCGCGTGTGCCTGGACTGCCGCAAGTAACGCGGGCTGGATTACTGTCACTGGAGGCGCAACTGGCACGGGCAATGGGACGGTGAGTTACGTTGTAGCGGCGAATCCCCACCCCAACCCCCGGTCCGGCACGTTGACAATCGCGGGCCAAACGTTCACGGTCAACCAGGACGGCGGCGCTCCCAGCAGTGGGATCCACGGACTGGTCACGTACCAGGGCTCGCCAATCGGTGGCATCAGCCTTTCCCTGGACCTGCTGGAGGGAACCAATTCGAGCGCGATCGCGACGGCAGCTACACAGCCTGATGGAACCTACAACTTCACCGGCGTGGCGGGCCTCAACGCTGGCCAGACGTACTCCGTCCGCTTTCAGAACAGCGAGTTCGGAAACCCAAGCTATCTGTGGGCCTGGTGGAGCTTTGAGATACCGAGCTACACCGCTGGGGACTCAGTCGCTGGCGGGAACTTTGATATTGCCAGTATTGTCCTCGTGAGCCCAGGGTCAGGCGCAACGGTCGCCTTCCCGGAGACCTTCACCTGGGAGACTCGGGCGGCCACACCAACGGACTCCTACTACTACGAGCTGTTCGACCCTGCGAATGGCAGTCGTCACGCAGAGTTCGGTCCATTGGGAAACGTGCCCAGCTACACCCTTGCCACCCTGCCGGCGGGATTCTCACTCGGGAACCAGTATGGATGGTATGTGGGTGTGACCGCCCCTGACGGGGGAGCTGGCGTGTCGTACTACTACAACTCGGTCACGTTCTCGAGTCACTAGACTGCTCGTTAGAACAAATGGGGTTCCCGGTCGGAGGCAGGTAAGGCAGCAGAAAGCGAAGAATGGAGGAGCTCATATGCGCAGTCATTTGCTTCTAGCCACTGTGCTTGTTGCAGCAGTCACTTCCCGAGAGACACCAGCACAGTTCGTGGCAGATTTCCACCCGTTTCCGGTGGTTGCGCACACGGCGGGTGCTGGCAACCCGCCGACGTTCTGGAAGAGCGATGTGTTCGTATACAATCCAGGTGACTCTGTTCTTACGATCGGCTTCCGCTTCTTCCCGACTGGGCAGGCGAACACTTTTGACGGGACCTTCCCCGTGACGCGCGTCTTGGGCGCAAACGAGAGCCTCCGGATCGAGGATATCGTCGCCACAATGTTCGGCTTCACAGGCAACCAGAAGGGCGCCCTGATCGTCTCGTGCTCCCCCAAAACGTTCCCCACAAACCCGGCCGGCTCGAGAATCGTGGCGACAACGCGCAACTACAACACAGGGAGCAGTCTGGGGACCTTCGGCCAGGATATCCCATCATGTCTCTTCTACTGGAACAGCTCAAAGGAGCTCTCGGTGTCGACCGGAGGCCAGCAGGATGAGCAGTTCCGGACGAACATGGGGATCGCGAGCTTCTCGCCAAAGCCCATCACGGTCTGGTACCGGATTCGCAACGCCAGGGGGTTAGTGGTGGCCAATGGGAGCGAGCCGATTCAGCCCTACTCAATGGGTCAATGGAGTCTCGCGAGCCTTGGGGTGACTAACCAAACTGGGCCGTTGACGGCTGAGTTCTGGCTGGATCCGGATGATGTGACTCCTGACCCGTGCAGCGAGCCAGATCGAACGAATGTCTTTGTGGCCTACCTCTCGAAGGTCGATGGCAACCCGAACGGGACCGGAGATGGCGATCATCTCTACGCCATCCCGTCAACCGTTCCTCCGGCGATCCTATCGTGCCCCGGATCCCCCTATGGGACGGGCCCGTGAGATCGGTGGCGCTGATCCCCCAGTCCCTGAGGTGGCCTCAGAGTCTGTCGTAGTTCTGCAGTAACAGCTGCCTTGTACAGCGGAATACCTGACCTGGGGGGTGCAACGTTGGTTCTTTCGCAGGCCAGCCTGAAGTACAGATCAGTCTGGGAAGGCTAGACGTAGCACAGCTGCGTTGGCAGCCTTCAACGACTGACCCTCAGAGCCGGATCTGAAGGTCGCGCGTTCGAATCGCGCCGGGCGCACCACTCACGCACAACGGTCAAACACGACGATCAGGAGTCGCGTTCTATCGCTGCTCGGCCTCTCCGCGTACAGTCGATGCAGCAACGGGCGATTCCTTGAGCAGGCACGCCAGGATCGCGCTGATCCCGGTGAGCGCGATGAGCGCGAGCATCGAGCCCGTCATGGCGCCGCCCGGGGACTTGAACGCGTCCATGCAGAAGATGAAGACGATCCCCGACACCTGGCCCATCACGATGAGCAGGCTGTTCGACGTCCCCTCCGGCGCGGGGTGGGTGATCTCCGCGCCGTACTGGAACCCGATCGGCCCCGAGCTCAGGAGGAAGAAGCCGAAGACGAACCCCGAGACGAGCAGCCACGAGAAGCTCGTGGCGAACGTCATGCCGAGGAGGCCGGGGATCATGCCGACGAGCGCGATGATGATGAACACCCGCCGCCGGCGCCCGAGGTCGGAGAGGATCGGAATCGCGATCGCACCCACGATCCCGGCCACGAGCATGAGCGCGCCGAGCGTGCCCGCCTGCGCGATCGTGAACCCGCGCGGCCGGATGATCGTCTCGATCCACGTCGAGACGCCGTTGAACACGCCCATCCCGACGAAGAAGATCGCCATGAGCAGGACGAAGTCCCTCTGCCGGAGCATCTGCTTGAGGCCGTCGAGCATGAGCGCGCGCTCGTCGTGCCCGGCCGGGGTCGGCGGCCGTTCGCGCAGCAGCGCGAAGAACAGGATCGTGGCGACGGCCGCGGCGACCCCGTAGATGAGCAGCATGCTTCTCATCCCGTAGCGAATGGTCAGGGGCGGCGTGAGCCCCATCGCGACCAGGATGCCGAGGTAGAGGGCGAGCGTCCCGAGCCCGGTCGCGGTCGCCCGCTCCCTGACCGGGAACCACCGAGCCGCGACCTTCGTGATCGCGCCCAGGATGAACGGCTGCCCGATCGCGAGTCCGACCTGGGAGGCGAGCAGAAGCGGGAAGCTGCCGGCGAAGAGGCCGCGCGTGAGCGCGAACACGGCGGTCAAGCCGGCGCCCAGCCCGACGGCCGCCCTCAGGCCCCAGGTGTCGATCGCCCACGCGCTCGGGATCACGATCAGGATGTAGACGATCATGAAGCTCATGGAGAGGAGGCCGATCATCGTGTCCGACGTCCCGTAGAAGCGCGCCGCCTCAACCGTGATGGGGGCGAACGTGATCCACAGGAGCTGGGACATCGCCGCCACGGCCATGAAGGTCGCGAGGACCACCCAGCGGTAGGGATAGGCGCGGTAGCCGGTTTCTGGCATGGCCAAGCATAGCCAATGGAATCCGGTTTCCAAGCGCCCGGCCCGGGCGGCGAAACCCGATCAGTTCGCCACGATCGGCCTCTCGCCACGGCAACGGTCCACGACGAGCTTCAGGTCGGCACTTCTCTCGGCCCGGAGCGCCGCACCGCTCGCGTACCGGTCCCCCTGCCTCGACCCCACGTGGCCGAGCCTGTGATCCGTTCGTTGCGGATTTGAGGGTCGCGCGTTCGAGTCGCGCGGGGCGCGCCACTGTGCTTCCCCATCACAGCGACCTCGGTCATCCTCGCGGCCCGAGCGCCGCTGTCCGTTCGCCCGCCGACCGCCGGCCACACAAGAAGAGCCGCCGGCGGTTACCGGCGGCTCCGTTGCGAAAGGCTGGCGGTCAGGCGTTAGGTTTGGACATCAAGGAAGGCATGCATCCTGAGGTTGTGTTTGATAGGCCTCACGGAGTGGCTTGCAAGGTAGGAGCATGGCCGCCTTCGTCCTTTCGCGTCCTTCGTCGACCTTACGGTCGCTGAGGGACGAATGTTGCATGTCCGTTGGTTGAGCAAGTAGCGTGCCAAGGCCGGCCCTCGCCGCGGGCGCTCCGCCCGGGTACCCGGCGTTCCGAAGCAGGGAATCTTTGTCCCCCCGCGGTGACACGCGGGGCCCCGCCTCGGCATCCTCGGCGCCGCTCGTTCGCGGGGCTCGGCCGAGGTGCCGGAAGCACAACCTGGGCCGACCGGGGTCGGACGCCCCGTCGCTCCCGTTTCGGCCGCCGATGACGCGATCAGGCCTGCCGGCGGAGGAACAGCACGGCACCGACCGCGAGCAGGACCGCCAGCACCGCGAGGCCCACCGGCTGGAGGGCAGGTATCGTGGCCGAGTCGGATTCAATCTGGCCGCCGTCGCACTTGCTGAGGATGACGACCACGTGGCTCACGACCGGTCCGCCGGAGCCGTCCATCAGGTCGAACGTGACGGTGATGGGCTGGTCCGGAGGGATCGGGAAGGTGCCGGTAATCGGGCCGCCCGAGCTGGAGGTGTAGAGGTGCCAACCGTACGTCCCGTTGCCGGAGCCCGGCGTGCCCGCGTCCTCGTCCATGTAGCGGAGGCCGCCGGAGTCCACGATGGTGTGGAAGTGGAGCGTGGTCGGGAACGTGACTCCGGACAGCTCGGTCGTGAACCCGATGTTGCCGGAGTTGCAGCCCGTGGTGTCGAGGCTGACGACGCGCCAGAGGGGCTGTGCCTGGGCCGTTGCGGCCGCCAGAAACCCGAGTGAGAGGACCGTCGCGAGCACGCGAATCCGCATACCGCCTCCTTGAGAGTAGTCCTTTCTCAAAATAGCATCACACAGTGCGTGGAGGCAAGCCCCATCGCGGAAGCCTCCTGCCATGCGACTGTGCAGGTCGTTCAGACGACCGGACGGTCAATATCGACACGTTCCGTGAGCTCGAGGTTCCTCGTCCGGTGGATTCGGCCGTTGCCGCGTGGCCGCGGTCGGACCGAACCGCGCTGGCCGCACTGATGGAGAGAGTGCTCTATCCTCGCGGCGTGCTCCCGTGCCTGCTCGTGGCCAGGCGCCTGCCCACGCCGTCGCTGAGACCGGACGTCGAGCGTCGATCCGAACCGGCGTTGATGGGGCGCCTCGCAGACACATGAACGGCGCGCTCGTCTTTGCCGGTCTCGTTGCCGCCGCCGGCCTCTTGTTTTTTTTGACGGTCTCGACTGCGGGCGCCCGCCTCGAGCAGTGGGCCTTCTCGAACGGGTTCATCCTCATGGAGAGGAGCTGGCGGCCGTTCTCGAAGGGGCCGTTCTTTGCGACCGCCGGGAACCGGATCGTCTACCGCGTCGTCGTGGCCGACCGGGAGGGTCTTCGCCGTTCCGCGTTCGTTGCCGTGGGGGGGGTTCTTCCTCGGCCTCGCGAGCCGGGAGGTGACCGTCCGGTGGGACGACGAACGGTAGCCGCGGGCCGGGAGCGGAACCTCCGCGACGCCTCGGTCGCGCGTCCGGTGGCGTCACTCTTCCAAGGAGCGGTGCGCGCAGCCCGCGTCTCCCGGCCTCTTCTCAAGAACCGCTTTCGGCCGCCGCGCGTATCCTCGTGCAAGAACCTGGGCGGTTCGGGAGGAACCCTGATGACTCGAGCGACAGCAGCGCTGCTGGCGGCGGTTGCCGCCGTTTTCGTGTGTGGGATCGCCACGGCGACGGACGTCGCGCCGCACCCCGGTCCCGCTCCGCAGGCGGCGGCCACGCACTTCGACGCCGAGGCGGCCACCGCCGCGTACCTCGCCCGGCTCTCGCCCGAGGCGAGGGCCAAGTCGGACGCGTACTACGAGGGAGGATACTGGCTGATCCTCTGGGACTTCGTCGCCGGTGCGGTGGTGGCGTGGCTGTTCCTCGGGACACGGCTCTCGGCGCGGGTGCGCGACCGGGTCGAGCGCATCACCCGCTTCACGTGGCTGCAGACCGCCCTCTACGCGGTCGTGTACATCGTCGTCGCGGGCGTCGTCATGCTGCCGTGGAGCGCCTACGAGGGGTACTTCCGCGAGCACCAGTACGGGATGTCCAACCAGACGCTGGCCGGCTGGCTCGGCGACCAGGCGAAGGTACTCGTGATCACGGTGATCCTCGGGACCCTTGCTCTGACCGCGGTGTATGCGGTCCTGCGCAAGGCGCCGCGCACGTGGTGGGTGTGGGGCGCGCTGGTCACGATGGCGTTCGTCGCATTCGGCGCGGCGATCGCCCCGGTCTACCTCGAGCCGGTGTTCAACAAGTTCAAGCCGCTGGGTGAGAGCCAGCTCAAGCAAGAGATCCTCTCGATGGCACGCGCCAACGGCATCCCGGCGACCGACGTGTACCAGTTCGACGCCTCCAAGCAGACCAAGCGCATGAGCGCGCACGTCAGCGGCCTGTTCGGCACCACGCAGATCAGCATGAACGACAACCTCCTCACCCGTGGCTCGCCGGAGGAGATCAAGGCGGTGCTCGGCCACGAGATGGGCCACTACGTTCTCGACCACGTCTACAAGGGGGTGATCGAGTTCGGCATCCTCGTCGTCATTGGCTTCGCGGTCGTGCGCTGGTCATTCGGCACGCTGCACGTGCGCTACGGCGCCCGCTGGGGGATCCGCGCCATCGGCGACGTGGCCGGCCTGCCGCTGCTGCTGTTCCTGCTCTCGGCGTTCATGTTCGTGGTGACGCCGATCGGGAACACGATCAGTCGCACGATGGAGGCGGAGGCGGACAACTACGGGATCAACGTCGCCCGGCTGCCGGACGGGTTCGCCCAGGCCGCTCTCCACCTCTCCGAGTACCGCAAGATGAAGCCGGGCCCGATCGAGGAGTTCATCTTCTACGATCACCCGAGCGGTTGGAACCGGATCCACCGCGCGATGGTGTGGAAGGCGGAGCACCTGAACGACGCGGACATCGTGGCCTACGATGCCGCGCACCCCGACGCTCCGACGGCGCGCTAGGCTGAACGGCTTCCGGATCCGACCACGCAGCCGGCGCCCGCCGCGGGCGACCGGCGCTCCCTCGCGAGGTGGCGGCTCGTCAGCCGCGCTTCGCACGCTTCCTGCGGGGCTTGCGGGCCGAAGCCGCCTTGCGCGTCTCCTCGAGGCGGCGGCGCGCGCCGCGCGCGCCGAGCTCGCGAGCCGCGAGGATCGCCGCGCGGGTGCGCTCGCGCACTCGCAGCGGTCCGCTGGCCTTCTCCCACCCGTAGACGACCTGACCGGTGACGCCCAGGAGACGGGCGAACTCCTGGCCGTTGAGCCGCAGCCGGCGGCGGAGGCTCCGTACCCCCTTCGCCGTGATGCGTATCTTCTGGGCGCCGGTGGGCGCCGCCGAGGGCGCGGCCGCCGAAAGAGCCGCCACCGCCTTCCGCAGCGCGCGCACCTCGCGCTCGAGCTCCCCGAGCTTTCTCCTGAGATCTGCGGCCGTCCGCCTGAGCGCGCGGGTCGGCTTCCTGACCGGGTCCACGGCGGCGCCGGCCTCTCGACGCGCGATGCGGGAGATCTCGTCTTTCAGGATGCGGGCGAAGTTGGGCATGAGGGGTCCTTTCCTGACCACACGCTCGACTCAGCATACCCCACGGATGCGGGGTCCGTGACGTGGTCCGCCGGACCCTCCGGGGCCGCGGCCTCGCGCGACCTCTGCGCGGACGTGCCGACCGCCGCGTAATGGCGACGATACCGCGACGGCGGTCGCCTCCCCACCGAGACCTCCGAAAGAGCTTCCGGTCGACCGGAGGGCTCGCGGTGCGGTTTTCCGCGCCGCCGGTGTCTAAGCGGCGGAAGGGAGGTCGTCATGAACGCTCTCAAGGTTGCGGTGGCCGCGGCTGCCGCGGTGCTGGGGCTGGCGGGGACGGCGCACGGCGCGACGACGCGCGGCTTCACGCTCGACGTGGTGCTCGACGGCAGCGTGCGCCCGGAGTACCGCGCTCGCGGCGGCGTGTACGTCGAGGCGGTGCGCGGCCGGCCGTACGTCCTGCGGATCAGCAACCCCCTGCCGTTCCGGGTGGCGGTGGCGCTGTCGGTGGACGGCCTCAACACTATCGACGCCCGCCACACCAACGCGCGCAGCGCCTCCAAGTGGGTGCTCGGGCCGTACGAGTCGGTCGAGATCCCCGGGTGGCAGGTGAGCGGGAGCGACGCGCGCAGGTTCTTCTTCACGGGCGAGCGGTCGTCGTACGGCGCGTGGCTCGGCAAGACCGACGACCTCGGGGTGATCGAGGCGGTGTTCTACCGGGAGAAGGTGCGGCCGGTCCGGGTGGTCGACCACCCGGTGTGCCCGCGGGCGCAGGAACCGTCGCCCGAGAGCCGCGCCGGCTCGGCGGGAGCGCAAGGCGCACCTGCGCCGTCGGCACGAGGGCTCGACGCGGCCGAGGGGGGCGCCCAGGTGAAGGGCGAGCTCAGCGACAAGTACGCGGCGACGGGCATCGGGGAGCGCACCCGCCACGACGTCGAGTCGGTGCACCTCGACCTCGAGGACCGGCCGGTCGCGTCGGTGCGCATCAGGTACGAGTTTCACGACCAGCTCGTCCGGCTGGGTGTGCTCGCGCCCGTGGAGGACCCGCTGGTGCGGCGCGAGGGGGCGAGGGGGTTTGAGGGGTACTGCCCCGACCCCTTCGCGCATCGCTAGTGTCTGGCGCCGGCGGCGTCGGACCTCTGGCTGCGTTGCACTCGGCGGATCGGATGCTCACGTAGCCTCCGGCTACGCTCCGCTCCTCCCGCCTCGTGCGCCTTGCCATAGGCCCAACGGCGCCGGCGCGGCTGCACGCGGTTCGCGGCGGCCCTGCACTCGCTGACCGGGGAAGACGGGAGAGGGGAGACGGGAGATGGAAGGCAGAGACGGGCAACCCGGTGTCTTCCGTCTCCCCTCTTCCGTCTACCTTCTCCCTGCGTTCCGCGTCGGCGCGGCACCACGCAATGCGCGGCGGCCCTGCGTGTCTCGTCCTTGCCGGCCCCCGGCCCCCGGTCTTTACTACTTCGCCTGCTGCTCGAGGTGGCGGACGAGCTCGCCGCGGGGGATGACGATGCGGCGGCCGATGTGAACCGCCTTGATGTGGAGCGGGTCGCCGGACGGCGTGCCGCAGCGCTCGCGGAGCTCGTTGATCCCGATGCGGGTGATCTGCGCCGCCTCCTCAACGGTGTACGCGAGCTGCGTCGCGAACTTCGTGTCGGCGCGGAGCGCCTTGATCTCGCGCTCGATCACGTCCAACCGCTCGGCGAACTCGTCGAGCGAAACCGGGAACCGCGTCTGGGTCGGTGTCGTCGAGGGTTGCGACTTGTCGGTCTTCCGCTTGCGGAGCAGCTTGTCGATCTTCATGGGCTTGCCTCTCCCGAACGCTCCCGCCGGCGGTCCGTGTCGGCGCCAGATGCAATGGTAATCCCTCCACAGCCGGCGGCGCGGCAGAACCCGACACCCCGATTTTGCGTCTAACACTGCGGGGAGGCACCGCCGCTCCGCGCCACGTGGCCCGGTGAGCGTAAAGGTGCCGGGGAGTGGAAGATGGCCACCGCCATACGTGAAGTGATTGATATGAATAGTGTTCTAGCGCCGCAGGGTGACCCGACCCCGGTGATCATCGACGACGGCACCGTCGTCCGCGTCGTGCTCGTCCGCTTCCAGGCTCCGCCCGAGGTCGGCGACCTGTTCACGTTCGAAGGAACCATGCTCGAGGTCGTCCGCGCCAAGGACCACGCACGGGGGTTCGTCGCCCGTCCCGTCTCGAACCGGGCCAGCTAGCACGACCCCTGCAAGGACGTTCGCAGGTTCACACGTTCGAACGTTCGAAGGTTCAGAGGCAAGGCGCGCGGGGAGCCCGGAACGAGCGGGCGTGACAGGTGTTGTTTCTCGCCCCTTGCGAACTTCGAACCTCCGAACCTTCGAGCTTCCGGACCTTCTTCACCCGCGGCGGGCCATCGCGCTCCCCGAGCGGAGCCAGCGCCGCGCCAGCAGCAGCGCGATCGGCGAAACCATCGCGATGCAGGCATAGATCAACCACATCTGGGAGGTGCGCTGCGGTCCGTTCGCCGGGCAGTAGTGCTTGAGGAACCACCCCGCGTAGAACCCGGTGATCACCTTCGTGAGGAACCACGGGAACTGGCCGATCCCGACGTACGCGCCGGTCCTGCCGGGCGGGGCCAGCTCGGTGATGAAGTGGTAGAAGCGCGGCTGCCACATCGACTCGCCGACGGTCATCAGGGTGACGTAGGCGAACAGCGCCCACGGCGAGGGCCCGAGCACGAGCAGGAACGTTGGCACCGCCATCACGAGCGTGCCCCACTGGATCATGTCGAGCGGGTCCTTCTTGGCGGTCAGCGCCGCGACCAGCGGCGCCAGGATGAAGACGAGGAGTGGGTTCAAGTTGGAGAACAGTTCGAAGCGCGAGGAGACCCACGGGACGAAGGCCCGGTTCAGGTAGAGCGGGATCGTGAGCCAGGTGTGCGCGAACAGGGTCTGGACCGGGATCAGGATGAAGACGAAGAACGCGAAGCGGGCGTCGCGCAGCGGGTGCTCCGCGAGCCACTGAGCCGAGAGCACGCGGGGTTTCGCCGCCCCGCGTGCCGCGACCTCGCGCGCCGCCTCCTCAGGCCGCTTCGCGAGCGCGGCGCGAACCGTCCCCGGCGTGAGGATCGCCGCCGTCACGACCACGGAGAGGAACGTCAGCCCGCTGTAGAGCGCGAAGACGCCGTTGATCCCGTTGGGAGGGAACGCCTCCGTCGAGGCGTGGCGCACGAACGGGGAGAGGAACCCCGCGATGAACGCGCCCAGGTTGTTGACGCCGTAGATGACGCCGAACGCGACCGCCGACGTCCGCGGATCGGCGAACTGCTTGACGCCGGAGAACAGCGCGGGCTGCAGCATCCCGAACGCCGCGGCGACGATGAAGAGGCTCACTGCCGTGAGCAGGAACGCGGGCGAGCCGAAGCTGCCGCCCGCGGCGTACCCCGCAACCGTGATGAACACCCTGCCGACCGCCGCGAGCGCGATTGCGAGCAGGATCACCCGTCGCAGCCCGTACCGGTCGCCCATCTCGCCCAGGAAGAACATCGCGAACGTGATCCCGCCGGTGAACAGCGAGACCACGATCCCGGCGCGCACGTCCCCGAGGCCGACGTTCTCCGAGAGGTACTTCATGAGCAGGGTGAGGACGCCGAAGTAGGCGATCCCGTCGATCAGATACGGGACGTACATCCCCCACAGCGCGCGGGGCGCGGAGACGAACGCGTGCACCGTGGTGCCCAGCTCCGCGAGCGCCTTGCCGACTGCGGTCGTTGCCGCTGGTTTGGTTGCGTCGCTCATCGTGGCGTCATCCGATCTCGGGCAGGGGGTCGTCCGCCCCGGCCCGCAGCGTCCGCGGTGCGTGGCGCGCCGGTCATTGTGCCTGAGCGCCCGCCGAGCCGTCCCGGTTGACGGGGTAGCTCGGCACCAGCCGGAGGGGGACCGTCGCGGCGCGCGAGTCGTCGACGGCGTCGAGCAGGACGCGCCCCGCCATGTCCCGGGCAACCGGGAGCTCCAGGAGGTAGAGCACGGTTGCCGTGACGTCGGCGAGCCGGACCCCGGAGAGGCGCGTCCCGGCCTTGACCCCCGGGCCGGAGAAGAACACGAACCCGTCCGGGGAGTCGGTGGGCGACACGCGCCACCGGCGCGGCCGGCCCCCGAAGTGGGCGAGGCGCTGCCACGGGGAGGGCGGCGCGAGCCCGTACGGCGAGACGACCACGAGGAGCGTGTCCTCCCCCATCGCGAGCCACAGCGAGCGCAACTGCTCGTCGAGCAGCCGCGCCGCCAGCCTGAGGACCTCGTCGCCCTGACCGCTCGGGTCCTCCGACGTCCAAAGCGGGCGGAGGTGAGCGGCGAGTTCGGTGTCGATCGCCAGCGCGTCCACGGGCTGCCCCGTCATGTGCGCGAGCGCGGCCGACCCGAGCGAGGCCGCGAGCGAGAACGACCTGCGGGCGTCCACGGCGAGGTCGGGCGCGGAGCGGAGCGCGGCGTCGAGCGCGGCGCCGAGATCCGCGTCCACCGCCCCGATGCGCGCCGCCTCCGCCGCGAGCGGCGTCGCGACGGTCCACGACCCGCGCGCGTAGTGGGGCCACCCCACGACGCCCACCTTCCGGCCGGCGGCCTCGAGGATGCGCCAGAGATCGGCGCGCTGCGGCGCGAGCCCCGGGGCCCGCTCCCACGCCCGCCACGGCAGCTGGTGGGGAGACGGCCACGGTCCGACGAGGAGCAGGGTGACGGGCTGGTCGGTCAGCCACGGGACCCGGTACGAGGTGCGTCCGAGCACGCCGTGGACCGCGGGCGCGCACCCCGTCACCAGCGTTGCGAGCGTCGCGGAGCGCGTGTACGGCCGCACGGTCCTGAGCTGCCCCCACGCTCCGGCCTCCCACCGCTTGTGGAGGAACGGCATGTCGCCGCGCTCCATCGCCGGGAGGAGCCACGGGAGATCGGTCCCCTCCCACGACACGAAGAGGAGGCGGGCGGCGGGCGCGAAGTGCACCTCTTCGCCGACGGGCATCGCCGGGTGCGCTGGCGGCGTGGCGGCCCAGATCGCCCAGAGCGCCGCGACCAGCGCGCCGGCGAACCCGAGCGCGCTCGCCAGCGCGCGGCGTCGCGGCCGACGCCGGACCGCGAGGACGAGCAGGGTGACGGCGAACAGGAACGCGAGCGAGCCCGCCGTCGCCAGCCTCTGCCGGTTGGTCGGCAACAGGAGGTCGCGGGTCTCCTCCCGGTTCCACCACGCCGCCCAGGAGACGACGAGCCCGACGGGGATCATGAGCCAGCGCCACAGCCCCACGCTGAAACCCCTGGTGACCGCGAGGTACGGGACGACCAGGGAGGCGAGCTCGGCGAGGCCGAAAAGCGTGCCCCCGATCCACAGCGCCCCCCAGCTCGCCCACGCCGCCAGCGCCAGGAGCGCCTTCCCGACGGGGAGCGACACCTCGGGCCAGAGCAGGAGCTGGAGCGGTGCGAGTGCGGCACCGGCGAACGCGCCGGCCACCAGGCTGTGGCCAAGGCGACGGAGGTGACGCATAATGGCGCCGCATGATAGCGCGGCGCGATCTGGCGGTGACGGTTGCCGAGCGCGCAGAGCTCTCCCCTACGTGTTTCCGTCTCGTCCTCGAGACCGCCGACGAGGTCGCCGCGGTTCCCGGTCAGTTCGGAATGCTCGCGTGCGGAGGGGGCCTCGACCCCCTCCTCAGGCGCGCGCTCTCGATCGCCGGCGTCTCGCGCCGGGGCGGCGTCGCACGGGTCGAGCTGATGGTCAAGCAGGTCGGGCCGGGGACCGCCGCGCTGCACGCCCTCCCGACGGGGACGTCGCTCCGGTTCCTCGCGCCGCTCGGCAACGGGTTCACCCTGACGCCGGTCGAGGGGGCGCGGCTCGGCCTCGTGGCCGGTGGGATCGGCCTCCCCCCGCTCCTGTTCGCGGCCGAGCGCCTGGCGTCCCGCAACGTCGCGTTCGACCTGCTCCTGGGTGCCGCCACCGCGGCTGAGCTCCTCGAGCTCGATCGCTGCCGGGCCGCTGTCGCCGCCGCCGGCGGCGAGCTGGTGGTGACCACCGACGACGCCAGCGCCGGCGAGCCGGGGTTCGTCACGACCGCGCTCGAGCGCCGGCTCGACGGCGGTCGGCGGTACGGCCGCGTGCTGGCGTGCGGCCCGAACCCGATGCTCGCTGAGGTGACGCGCCTCGCGCGCGAGCGCGGCCTGGCGGCCGAGCTTTCGCTGGAGGAGCCGATGGCCTGCGGCGTCGGCGTGTGCCTCGGGTGCGTCGTGGAGACGGAGGACGGGCGGTACGTGGCGACGTGCAAGGAAGGGCCGGTGTTCCCCGTGGAACGTCTGGCGGCGAGGTGGTGGCCGTGAGCGTGCGGCTCGCCGTGACCGTGGGCGCTGTCAGCCTCGCCAACCCGGTGCTCGCCGCCTCCGGCACGTTCGGGTACGGCCTGGACCTCCTCGAGTTTTGCCCGCCGGAGGCGCTCGGCGCGGTGGTCACCAAGGGTCTCTCGCCGCGGCCGCGCCGCGGCAACCCGACCCCTCGCATCGTCGAGACCGCGGCCGGGATGATCAACGCGATCGGCCTCCAGAACATCGGCGTGGACGCGTTCTGCCGCGAGGCGCTCCCCGACCTGCGGGCGCGCGGCGCCACGGTCGTCGTCAACGTGTTCGGCGAGCGGATGGAGGAATACGTCGAGGTGATCGGCCGCTGCGAGCGGGACGACGGGATCGCGGCGTACGAGCTCAACGTCTCCTGCCCGAACGTGACCGCCGGCGGGATGGAGTTCGGACACGACCCCGGCCAGCTCGAGACGCTGACGGCGATGTGCCGCAGCGCGACGCGTCGGCCGCTGTGGGTGAAGCTGTCGCCCAACGCCCCGGACCTCGTGGCCACCGCGCGGGCCGCCGTCGAGGGCGGCACCGAGGCGCTCACGCTCATCAACACGGTTCGGGCGATGGCGATCGACGCCGAGGCGCGGCGCCCGGTGCTCGCGAACGCGTGCGGCGGGCTCTCCGGTCCCGCGATCAAGCCGATCGCCCTCCGCATGGTGTGGGAGGTCCACACGGCGCTCCCGGCCGTGCCTCTCGTGGGGATCGGCGGGATCGAGACCGGCCGGGACGTCGTCGAGTTCCTCCTCGCGGGAGCGAGCGCCGTGCAGGTCGGGACCGCAATCTTCCGCGATCCGGCCGCGCCGCTCAGGATCGTTGCGGAGCTCGAGCGGTTCTGCGAGGCGCACGATGTCGAGGATGTGACCGATCTCGTCGGAGGTCTGCAGTGGCGATGACCAGGACCGAAGCCGTCGCGCGGCTCGCAGTCGCGCTCGACACGTCGGACACGGGCGAGGTCGTGCGCCTCGCCGGGGCGGTGCGGGGGTGCGTGGGGACCGTGAAGCTCGGGCTCGAGGCGTTCACGGCCGGAGGGCCCGATCTCGTGCGCGAGGTGCGCGACCTCGGGACGCCGGTATTCCTCGACCTCAAGCTGCACGACATCCCGAACACCGTGGAGCGCGCGGCCCGCAACGCGGCGCGTCTCGGAGTCGCGATGCTCACCGTGCACGCGTCGGGCGGTGAGGCGATGCTGCGGGCGGCGGTCGCGGGTGCGGCGGCGGCCGAGCACCCCCCGGTGGTGCTCGCTGTCACGGTCCTGACCAGCCTCGACGACGCCGCGCTCGGCTCCCTCGGGATCCCCGGCGGCGCGGCGGCGCGGGTGAGCGCGTGGGCGGAGCTCGCGGCCCGTGCGGGGTGCGCGGGTGTCGTGTGCTCGCCGCACGAGGTGGCCGCGCTCCGGCGGGCCCGCGGCGCCGAGTTCCTGCTGGTGACGCCCGGGATCCGGCCGGCGGGCGAGGCGGCGGGCGACCAGCGCCGGGTCGCGACGCCCGCGGCGGCGGTCGCCGCCGGCGCGGACATCCTGGTGGTCGGCCGGCCGATCATGGCCGCTCCCGACCCGGTCGCGGCCGCCGACGCGATCCTCGGCGAGCTCTGCACCGCATGACCGGCCCCGAGTCCGCTCCGGATCGCAGTCTCCATCGACCCGCGACCCACGACCCACGATCCACCGCCTTCCCCTGCGACACCCACACGCACACGGCGCGGTGCGGCCACGCAACCGGTCGCGACGACGAGTTCGTGGAGGCGGCGGTCGCGTGCGGGCTGGGCGCGATCGCGGTGACCGACCACCTGCCGTTCTACTGGCTCCCGCGCGAGGAGCACGATCTCTCCCTCGCCATGCCACCCGAGGAGCTGCCGCGCTACGTCGACGCGGTGCTCGAGCTCAAGGAGCGGAACCGAGGCCGGATCGAGGTGCTGCTCGGGATCGAGGCGGACTTCGTCGAGGGGTTCGAGGGAGAGCTCGCGGATCAGCTCGCCAGGTACCCGTTCGACGTCGTGCTCGGCTCCGAGCACTGGCTCGACGGGTGGTGCGTGGACGACGCCTCCTCGATCCCGCGCTACCAGCAGGGCCGGGCGGAGGTCGACCGGATCTGGACGCGCTACGCGCAGGCCGTGGTCGCCGCCGCCCGCTCGGGGCTGTTCGACGTGCTCGCGCACCTCGACCTCCCGAAGAAGTTCGGGTTCCGGCCGAGCGAGGCGTTCGCGGGGCGCGAAGCCGACGTCGTCGAGGCCGTCGCGGCATCCGGGTGCGCGGTGGAGCTCTCCTCGGGCGGCCTCCGCAAGCCGGTCGGCGAGGAGTACCCCGGCCCCGGCCTGCTGCGTCGGCTGGTTGCGGCCGGTGCGCCGCTGGTGCTCTCGTCGGATGCCCACGCACCCGCCGAGGTCGGGTTCGGCTTCGGCGACCTCGTGGCTTCGGCGGTCGCCGCGGGCGCGCGCGAGACGCTGGTGTTTCGCGGGCGGCGGAGGACCCCCGTTCCGCTTTGACGAGGTTGGTAGAATTGTCCCAGCCCGCGGACCGGCGGGTTATTTTGTCGTCTGAGGCGGGGAGAAAGTGCAATGGACAGAAGTCATTACAGGGTTGTGATCGTCGGCTCCGGCCCGGGCGGGCTGACGGCCGCGCTGTACGCGTCGAGGGCCGAGCTCGCGCCCCTCGTGATCGATGGGATGCAGCCCGGCGGGCAGCTCACGATCACCACCGACGTCGAGAACTTCCCGGGGTTCCCGGAGGGGATCCTGGGCCCCGAGCTGATGGCGAAGATCCGGGCGCAGGCCGAGAGGTTCGGCACCACGACGATCTTCGATTCGGCGGAGTCCGTCGACCTCTCGACACGCCCGTTCCGGGTCGGGACCGGCGACCACGGCGTGGTGACCGCCGACGCGCTGATCATCGCGACCGGGGCGTCGGCGAAGCTCCTCGGACTCCCCGCCGAGAAGGAACTCATGGGGTACGGCATCTCGGCGTGCGCGACGTGCGACGGGTTCTTCTTCAAGGACCGCGAGATCGTCGTCGTGGGCGGCGGCGACACCGCGATGGAGGAGGCGACGTTCCTCACGCGCTTCGCGTCCAAGGTCACCGTGGTCCACCGGCGCGGCGAGCTGCGCGCGTCGCGGATCATGCAGGAGCGCGCGAAGGCCAACCCCAAGATTGAGTTCGCCTGGAACTCGACCGTCGTGGACATCGTCGGGGCCAAGGAGACGGGCGTCTCCGCCGTAGTCCTGGAGGACACGCGCACCGGCGAGCGGCGGACGTTTCCGACGCAGGGGTTGTTCCTCGCGATCGGTCACCAGCCCAACACCTCGCTGTTCGCCGGGAAGCTCGCGCTCGACGCCGCGGGGTACGTCGTCACGGACCACGACTCGACGCGCACCTCGGTGGAGGGCGTGTTCGCGTGCGGCGACGTGCAGGATCACGTGTACCGCCAGGCCGTCACCGCGGCCGGCAGCGGGTGCATGGCCGCGATCGAGGCCGAGCGCTGGCTGGCCGAGAAGGGGATCTAGTGGACGGAATAGCTGTCCCGTCCGCTCCAGTTGCCCAGTTCAGGGGCTCGTGTGCCCCGGAGGAAGACCATGCTCACCATGACCGAGAAAGCCGCCGACAAGGTCCGCTTCTACGCCGGCGAGATGCCCGAGGCGAAGGGGAAGGAGCTGCGGATCTTCGTGCAGGGCGGCGGATGCTCCGGTTTTCAGTACGGCTTCACGTTCGACGACCAGCAGGAGGGCGATACCGTCGTGGAGTCCGGCGGCGTGAAGGTGCTCGTGGACCCGATGTCGGCCCAGTATCTCACCGGTGCGACGGTGGATTTCGTCGAGGACCTGCGCGGCGCGGGGTTCGTCGTCGAGAACCCGAACGCCGTCCGCTCCTGCGGCTGCGGCCACTCGTTCTCGGTAGACTGAGCGCCGGGGTGACGATGGTCGCGCCGGCGGTGTCAGCGATGACTGCTGCGGAGCAGGGATGACGGAACGGCCGCTCGACGGGCGCCACCGCACGATCGTGCGGCTCGGGAACCCGGTGCTCCGGGAGCCCGCCCAGGAGGTCCCTCCGGACCGGTTCGGGACGCGCTTCCTGCGCGACCTCGGCCGCGACCTCGTGCGCACGATGTTCGAGGACAACGGCGTCGGACTGGCCGCTCCTCAGATCGGCGTCGGCGTCCGCGTGTTCGCGTACTTCCTTCCCGGCGAGGGCGACCGCGACGAGGTGCCTCCCAGGGTGCTGGTCAACCCGCGGGTGACGCCGGTCGGCGAGCCGACCGAGCTCGGGTGGGAGGGGTGCCTCTCGATCCCGGGTCTGCGGGGGATGGTGCCGCGCTACCCGGGCGTGAGGGTCCGCGCGTTCGACACCGACGGGAAGGAGATCGCCTTCCAGGCCGAGGGGTTCCACGCGCGGGTGATCCAGCACGAGTCGGACCACCTCGACGGCGTGGTGTTCCTCGACCGCATGACGGGGATGAACACGCTCATGTTCGAGGAGGAGTGGGAGCAGTTCGCACCCCACAAGGAGCTGCCGGTCGAGGTGTGAGGCGCCGAGCCGTGCCCGAGAACTGAACGTGCCCGCGGGGGGCGAGCCCGCGGGCACGTCGTCGTTACGGGGCCCGGTTCAGACCCGCGTCGGGGCGGCCGGCGGCGGGGGCGGTGCGGCGGGGGCGGCGGGAGCAGCCGGGGCGGCCGGTGCCGCGGCGGGCGCGGGCGGCGCCGGGGGCGCGTGCCGCATGTGACCCGCGCGCCGCTCCGGGACCTGGACCGAGAGCGTCATCTTCTCGCGCTTGCGGAGGATCTGGACCGGCACGGTCTCCCCGCCCTCGTACGAGCGCAGGATTCTCATCGCTTTCGACGGCGTCTCCGGTGTCCGGTCCCCGATCTTGAGGATGACGTCGCCGGCCCTGAGCTTGAGCGCGTCGTCCTTGGGCGCGTGCACGACGAGGAGCCCTTCGCTCGTGCCGAAGTACTCTCCGAGGTCGCGGTCGAGCGCGACGAGGTCGATGTCACGCCACGGGCGCCCGACCATGACGTCCACGTCGATGTCCGGGACGTCGATCTCGGGGATCGTGATGTCGATCGGCGGGACCTCGACAGGTTCGCCCGTCACCACCCGGATCGCCGGTCCGGACGACCTGCGCGCCGTCACCGTCACCGTCTTGGTGGCGTTGCCGCGCCGGATCTCGAGCGTGACCTGCTGCCCGTCGGTCAGCGACTTCGCCATCTCCAACAGGCGCGCGGTCGGCGCGGACTCGTCCTCGTCGGCGTCGGACGGGCCCGCGGTGAGCGACTTGCCGTCGAACTTCGTGACGATGTCGCCGGCCTGCAGACCCGCGTCCTCGGCTGGACTGCCCGGGGTGAGCGCCTCGATCACGGCGCCGACGGCGTCGGTGCGCGGGTCCGGCTCATGGCGGAGCACGATCCCGAGGCGCGCGCGGTTGCCGAAGAGGACGACCTTGCGCTGGACCCGTGCGCGCGCCTCGTCGCGGGCCGCTTCCCCGGCCTTGCGCGCCGCCTCCCGCATCGCCTGCTCCGCCTGGCGCATCTGGCGCTCCGCGTCCCGCATCTGCCTCTCGGCGTCGCGCATCTGCTTCTCCGCGTCCTTGCGCTGCTGCTCCGTCTGCGCCTGATCGGGCGTCGGCGTCGCCGTCTGCGCCGCGAGCGGAGCGCCCGTGATCGCCGTCGCGACCAGGATCCCCACACCGAAGATCGTCTTCATGATGGCCGTCTCCCTTCCTCACAGTCCGACATAGGTGGTGCCTGAGGCCTCGACGTTCACCAGGGCGTCCAGGAGGCGGACGCGCTCCTGCCAGAGGCCGACGACCTCGGGCGAGGGCGCCCGCTTGTCCTCGGCCTGCGAGAGCCGTGCGTCGATATAGGCGATGCGGTCCTCGAGCTGGGCCACGGTCCCGGCCGTCCGCCCGTTCATGACACGGCCCACGTGCTCCGAGGAGCGGAGCGCACGCTCCAAGCGCTGCGACTCCGAGACGAGCGCCTGGGTCTGGCGGGACAACCGCGCCTCGTGGTAGGTCTCGACCGCGCTCCGCACGCCGATCGCGACGGTGAACGCGGCCGCGAGCCCGGCCGCGGCCCACCCCATCCACAGCAGGCGCCGACGGTGCTGGCCGGCCGCTGCGCGCGCCGCGATCGCCGGCCAGAGGTCGTGCGACGGTCGCTCGACCGGGAGCGCCGCGAGGGCGTCGCGCACCGCCGCCAGGCGCGCCACCTCGGCGGCGCACTCGCGACACGCGGCGGCGTGTGCGACCGCCTCCGGACCGGCGCCGCCGTCGCGCACCGCCAGAAGATCGTCGAGGTTCAGGTGCATGGTCCCTCCGACGTCCGCGCCGGCGCGAGCATCTCCCGCAGCCTCGCGTGGGCCCGCGCCAGCTGGGACTTGGAGAACGAGGGCGTCTTCCCGGCCATCGCGGCGATCTCGTCGTGGCTGTACCCCTCCACGTCGTGCAGCCAGATCACGGCGCGCGACGCGTCGGGGAGCCTCCCGAGCGCGCTCTCGAGGTCCACCCTCTCCGCCGCGGTCGAGACCGCCGAGCGGTGCGAGGGCCCCGCGCCGGCGTCCTCGCCGAGTTCGTCCGGCGCGATCTCCTCGAACGTCCGTCCGCCCGCTGCCCGCAGCTTCATCAGCGCCTTGCTCGCCGCGACCTTTCGGATCCACCCCGCGAGCGACCCTTCCCCGCGGAACCGCCGGATGCTGCGCACGACCTCCAGAAACGTCTCCTGGACGACGTCCTCGGCGTCGTGGGTCGAGCGGGTGAGGCGCCGGGCGAGCGAGTACACCGGCACCTCGAACCGCCGGAAGAGCTGCTCGAGCGCGGCCTCCTCCCCCGCCCTGGCGCCCGCCAGCAGGATCTCGTCCACGGAGACCGCGAACGACCCCCGTCCCACCGCCCGGTCTGTCGTCACGAGGTGCGATACGGTCGCCGACACCCCGAGGTTTGGGGTGGCTCGGCTGTCCGCGGTGAGTTCGGGCGTCACACCCCGGTAGATGCGGCAGGCTCCCGGACCGTCGCACACCCTGGGTTTGACCGGCACGCCCCGGGCGTGCATCATCGCCGGAACGCCCTGCGAGGCCGGCCTCCGGCGCCGCAGACCAAGGAGATCCGATGGAGTCCACCGCCGCGCCGAGGCCGCTCGCTCGTTCCTACCGCTGGATCGTGCTCGCGATCATGAGCCTGATCTGCTTCGCGCAGTACTACATCTACGACTCGATCACGCCGCTCAACACGCTCATCCGGCAGCAGCTCGGGTTCTCCTCGGCCGAGTACGGTCAGCTCTTCTCGTTCTACTCGGTGGGCAACGTCTTCTTCTTCCTGCTGCTCTTCGCCGGCGTCCTGGTGGACAAGATCGGCCTGAAGTACTCGGGGATCCTGTTCGGGTTCCTGTGCTTCCTCGGGGCCGCCCTGACCGCACTCGGAGCGTGGAAAGGGCTCCCCGGGCTGCTCGGGCCCGCGCACGGGTGGCTCGGCGGCTCGTTCGCGCCGGCGTTCCTCCCCGGGGGCGTTCGGGCGTGGTGGGGCAAGCCCTGGAGCGCCGAGCTGAAGATGATGCTGTTCGGCAGGCTGGTGTACGGCGTGGGCGCCGAGTCGATCCTGGTGGTCAACAACAAGGTGCTGGCGCGCTGGTTCAAGGGGAAGGAGCTGGCGTTCGCGTACGGGATGAACCTCACGATCATGCGCCTCGGGACGTTCCTGGCGCTCAACATCCAGGCGCCCGCGGCGGGGTGGTTCGGCCTGCGCGGCGCGCTCTGGTTCGCGAGCGCGGTGATGGGGATCGGGTTCTCGACGTACTTCATCTACCTCGGGATGGAGCGCGCGGCGCGCGGGCGGCTGGGCGCCCCGGGCGTGACCGAGGGCGGCGGCGTGGCGCCGGAGGAGAAGTTCGTCCTCCGCGAGGCGTTCTCCTTCGACGCGTCGTTCTGGTTCATCTCGCTGCTGTGCGTCACGTTCTACTCGGCCGTGTTCCCGTTCCAGGCGTACGCACCCGACATCCTGGTGCAGAAGTTCGGCTACTCGGTGGTCGCCGCCGGCCACGTCGCCTCGGCGCTCATCTTCGGGACGATGATCTTCACCCCGATCCTCGGATGGTTCGTGGACAAGAGGGGGAAGCGCGCGACGCTCATGATCCTGGGCTCGCTGCTCCTCGTGCCGTGCCACCTCCTCATCGGCTACACGCACTTCTGGCCGATCGTGCCGATCTTCTTCGTCGGCGTCGCGCTCTCCCTGGTCCCGGCGGCGCTGTGGGCCGCGATCCCGATGATGGTGCCCGAGAGCCGGCTGGGGACGGCGTTCGGCGTCGTCGGCTGGGTGCAGAACCTCGGTCTCTGGCTGTTCCCGATGCTCGCGGGGATGATCGCCGACGCGCACACCACGACGGTCAACGGCGAGCAGGTCGTGGACTACACCTCGACGATGCTGATGTTCGTCGCCCTCGGGCTCGTCGGGTTCGTGTTCTCGCTCCTGCTCAAGGTGACCGATGCGCGTCGCAAGACCGGGATCAGCATCGAGAAGGTGCTCCTCAAGTAGCGGCAGCCGGAAGTCGAACGTCAAGAGTCGAAAGTTCAAGGTCGAGACACGGCGCGACACGCAGATACACCGCTCCTCGTCTCGGTCGCCTTTTGACTCTCGGTTGGGTGGGCGGGGGACTGCGAATTTCCAAGCGTCAACTTACGAAGTGCCGCCTCGACACACGAGCGCGTGACACGTTACCGTGGGGAATGACGTTGACCGCCGACAATTGCCTGCCCAAGAGGAGTCGGTGTTCGTACGTGATGGCAGCGCTAGGCGCGTGGGGTTTGGCGGTGGGGTTCCTGGTGGCTTCTCTCCTGCTTGCGCACGGCGGAGAGCCGCTAGACATGATCCGACCGCCAAACCGAGGAAGGGCGAACCAGAGCTACGGGTTCGACGGCCAGTTCTTCTTCGCTCTCGCCAAGGATCCGTCCCTTCGGCCTCAGACCGTTGCTCTACTCGACGCGCCGGTGATCAGGGCAAGGCGAATCGGCTTCCCGCTGGCGGCGTGGCTCTTGTCGCCAGTCACCGGCGGTCCAGCGTACGCGATGTTGGTCGTGCTGGCCTTGTCATCCGCTGCGACTGTGTGGATATTGCAGGCGATCGCGGAGCGAAACGGCTCCCACCCGGCGCTGATTCTTTCAGTCCCGTTGGCGCTGCCACTGGCGCTCTCGATGGAGCTGGTGACGTGCGAACTCACTGCCTCGGCGCTACTTGTCGCCGCTGTCGCTGCCGAGCGCTGCAGGAAACCCCTCCCAGCAACTATCCTTCTCGGCCTTGCCTGTTTGACGAAGGAGGTGATCGCGGTGGCGATCCTCTCCTTCGTGATCAGTGCTGCTCTTACGCGAAGGTTCGCTCGCGCCGCCGCTTATGCAACGGCGATCGTCCCACTTGCGCTCTGGCAGGTCTATCTGGCGAGTCACCTGGGGCTCAGGACCGAAGGCGGTAGCCTGCTGGCAAATCTCACGGTTCCTTGCACTGGGCTCCTCGGGGAGTTCGGTGCCGCCGTTGCGTACTTGCTAGCTGGCGTGAACGCCGCCAAGGCTAGTGGGCTTGTCATGGCGCTTCTTTGGACCTTGGCGGGTGCGGTCCTGTCTTTGAGGCTCGTCATCGGCAAGCGAACACCGGGTCGGGTTCTCGCGCTCGGCGGGACCTTGCTCGCACTGATGCTGGCACGGGGGGCTCCGGCCTTCGCCTACGACGAGATCTTCAACTTCGGTCGACAGCTGTTCATCCTGCCGATAGGCCTAATTGTCGTGCTGTTCATAGAGTACCGAGAGCTGTCGCCCCGCGGCAGGGCGGCGCTCGCGTTTTGGCTCGTTGTAGGGACGGCGCTGGGAGCGGCTTGGTGGACGCAGAAGATCTGGGTGTTGAGCCAAGTCCCTGGAGTCTTGGGGTGATTGAGCATCTCGATTGCCTCTCAGCCCCCGCACAGCCCACTCCGGAGGGTGTCACGGAGGATACGGACAATCCCGATGGCGTGAACGGCGAGCAGGTCGTGGACTACACCTCGACGATGCTGATGTTCGTCGCCCTCGGGCTCGTCGGGTTTGTGTTCTCGCTCCTGCTCAAGGTGACCGACGCGCGCCGCAAGACCGGGATCAGCATCGAGAAGGTGCTCCTGAAATAGGCAGCGGCAGCCGACAGCCAAGAGCTCACAGCTGACAGCAGAGACATCGACGGGCACCCTGCGGCGACGCAACGGGTTCCGCGCCGCTGGCGCTGTCAGCTGTCGGCTGCGGGGTTGGGAAGGGGGAGAGCTGTCGGCTGAACGGGCGGGGGACCGACGCAACGCGCACGGCCCCTGCGGCATCTAACGTTGTAAGACCGAGGCCCGACCCGTTCGCCGGCCCGCAGAGGGCCGCGGTGGCCGTCGGCAACCTCTTGTCCCCCCACGGTCTGAGAACCGAGACCCCGCCTTCTGCGTAGGTTGTCATTGGAACCCGGGCGTCGATCGAGTCGGCAGAGCCGGGAGTGGGGGTCGTATGAAGACTTGGGTGAAGGTGCTCGTTCCGATGGCGGTCGTGGCGGCCGTTGGGGTCGGGGCGGTCCAGTCGACCCGCGGCGGCAAGGGCTCGAAGAACGGGATCACGCTGGTGAAGGTCGAGCGCGGGACGATCACGGACAAGGCGCTCGCGACCGGCCAGATCGTCCCCGAGCAGGAGATCCAGGTGAAGTCGCAGATCTCGGGGATCGTGAAGGAGTGCTTCGTGGACGTCGGTGACCGCGTGACGGCGGGGGAGCCGCTGTTCTCGATCACCCCGGATCCGACCCCTCTCGAGCTCAACGAGGTGGAGCGCGGCGTGCAGCTCGCCGAGGTGGCGTACGCCAAGGCGGCCGCGGACTTCGAGCGCAACAGCGCGCTCTCGCGCGACGGGATCCTCTCGAAGGAGACGTTCGACGCCAGCAAGCAGGCGTTCGACCAGGCCCGGATCCAGCTCGATCTCGCCAAGGAGCGGCTCGCGCTCACCAAGGAGGGGAAGATCCAGCGCGCCAAGGGGAGCGTCGACTCGGTGATCCGCGCGCCGGCGTCCGGCACCGTGCTGAAGCGGCACGTGAACCCCGGCGATCCCGTCGTTCCGCTGACGACGTACCAGGCCGGCACGCCGCTGATGACGATGGCGGACATGGGGACGCTGATGTTCAAGGGGACCGTGGACGAGATCGACGTCGGCAAGCTCAAGGAGGGGCTGGCGGTGCGCATCAAGATCGGGGCGCTGCCGTCGGCGAAGGTCACCGGTCGCCTCACCCGGATCGCGCCCAAGGCGACCGAGAAGGAGGGCACCACGCTGTTCGACGTCGAGGCCGCGATCGAAGCGGCCGACGGCGTCGTGCTGCGCGCGGGCTACTCGGCGAACGCGGACATCGTGATCCAGGAGAAGAAGGACGTGCTGGTCCTTCCCGAGCGTCTGGTGACGTTCGACAAGGACAAGGCGTATGTGGAGCTCCCGACCGAGCAGCCGAAGGCGGAGCCCGTCAAGCACGAGGTGAAGGTCGGGCTCTCGGACGGGATCAACCTCGAGGTGGCGGAAGGCCTCAAGGAGGGCGATCAGGTCGTCCAGCGCCCCCCGAAGGAGATCAAGTGACGAAGCTGACAGCTGACAGCCGACAGCTCACAGCTCCAGCCCCATTGAAGGCGCTGGGCTGTCGAGGCGCTGCCGGATATGTGTCTCAGCTGTCGGCTGTGAGCTGTGAGCTGTCAGCTTGGGAGTAGGGCGGGATGGGCTGGAAGAACTACCTCCGCCAGTTCCTGCGCGACCTGCGCAGCCAGAAGCTCCGCGCGGCGCTCACGCTGTTCGGGTTGGTGTGGGGCACGGCGGCGGTGACGCTGCTGCTCGCGTTCGGCGAGGGGCTGCAGGAGCGGTTGATCAAGAACATCCGCGGCCTGGGCGAGAACATCGTGATCTGCTGGCCGTCGCAGACCTCCAAGCCGTGGGAGGGACTGCCCCGCAACCGGAAGATCACGATCAAGGACGACGACATCGCCGCACTCAAGCGCGAGATCCCCGGGATGACGGCGATCTCGGGCGAGTACAGCGACGGCAACAAGAAGTTCAAGGTCGGCCGCAAGGTGATCGTGCCGGGGCTCACCGGCGCGGACCCCGTGTTCGCGGTGATGCGCAACCTCATCCCACAGGAAGGGGGCCGCTACGTCAACGACCTCGATGTGGACGAGCGGCGCCGCGTGGTGTTCCTCGGAGACGGCCTGAAGAACGACCTGTTCGGCGACGCGGACGCGGTCGGCAAGTACGTCAACATCAACGGCGTCCCGTTCCTCGTGGTGGGCGTGATGCAGGCGAAGGAGCAGGACTCATCGTACCAGGGTCGGGACAAGGACCGCGCCTCGATCCCGGCGACGACGTTTCGCGCGATGTACGGCCAGCAGGAGTACGGCAACTTCGTCTTCCAGGTGGCCGACGCCGAGAAGGTCGAGACGGCGAAGGACAAGGTGATCGCCACGCTCGCCCGCCTGCACCGCTTCGACCCCAACGACCACGAGGCCGTCCGGATGTGGGACGTTACCGAGAACGAGAAGTTCATGCACTCGTTCATGCTCGGCTTCCGGGTGTTCCTCGGGGTGATGGGCCTGCTCACGCTGATCGTCGGCGGGATCGGCGTCTCGAACATCATGAACGTCGTGGTTGAGGAGCGCACCAAGGAGATCGGGGTCAAGATGGCGCTCGGCGCGCGGCAGCGCACGGTCGTCAGCCAGTTCCTGTTCGAGACGTTCCTCCTGACCGCGCTGGGCGGCCTCGTCGGGTTCGCCATCTCGTGGGGGATCTGCGCCGCGTTCCCGAAGTCGCTCGACGAGTTCGTCGGCACCCCGACGCTCTCGCTGCAGGTCGGCGTCATCACCACGATCACCCTCGGGCTGATCGGGTTCCTGGCCGGGTACTTCCCGGCGCGTTCGGCCGCGCGGCTCAACCCGGTCGAGGCGCTGAGGCTTTAGCGATGCTCACGCTCTCTCTCATCGTCCGCCTGTTCCGGAGCGCCGCGAAGATCCAGCGCAAGAGGATGACGCTCACGGTGACTGCGATCGCATGGGGCACGGTCGCGATCATCCTGCTGCTGTCGTTCGGCGAGGGGCTCAAGCGCAGCCTCGAGACCGGGAGGCGCGGCCTCGGCGAGAGCATCGTCATCATCTGGATGGGGGAGACGGACAGGCCGTTCGCCGGGCTCCCGGCGGGCCGGCCGATCCGCCTGGTGCCGGACGACGTCGACCTGGTGCTCAGGGGCGTGCCGGAGATCGCCTCCGCCTCGGGCGAGATGCACAACTGGAACGTCCAGCTGGTGAACGGCCGGACCGCTCTCAACAAACGGGTGGTCGGCGTCCAACCCGCGTACGGCGAGCTGCGCACGAGCTACGCGCAGGCCGGCGGGCGCTACATCGACGAGATGGACCAGCGCGAGAAGCGCCGCGTGGTGTTCCTCGGCGACCAGCTCGCCAAGGACCTCTTCGGCGCCGACGACCCCGTCGGGCGGACGCTGCTGGTGGCCGACACGCCGTTCACGGTGATCGGGGTCCTCCAGAAGAAGCGGCAGATGGGGATGTACGGCGGCCCCGACGCGGACCGCGCGACGATACCGCTCTCGACGTTCGAGGCGATGTTCGGGCGGCGCGTCCTCTCGAACCTCGTCTATCAGCCCGTCGCCGACGCGCTCGCTCCGATCGCGAAACGTCACCTGATGGAGGTTCTCGGGGCGAAGTACCGGTTCGACCCGGCCGACACGCGGGCGCTCTTCTTCTGGGACACGATCCAGGACGCGAAGATGATGAACAACATCATGATCGGGATCGAGCTGTTCCTCGGGATGATCGGAGCGCTCACACTGATCATCGGCGGCGTGGGGGTCGCGAACATCATGTTCGCCGCGATCACCCACCGCACGCGGGAGATCGGCGTGCAGATGGCTCTCGGCGCGCGACGCATCTACATCACCGGCTCGATCGTGCTCGAGGCGCTGGCGCTGACGTTCGCGGGCGGCGTCGTGGGGATCGGCGTCGGCGTGGGCATCGTGCAGGCGCTGGCCGCCGTGCAGGCGAGGGTGTCGAGCGAGGCGATGGAGTTCCTCGGCCGGCCGACGATCTCGATCCCGATCGCGGTCACGACGGTGACGCTGCTCGGTCTCATCGGCCTGTTCGCGGGGTACTTCCCGGCGCGCCGCGCTGTGAGCGTGGAGCCGGCGGTCGCGCTACGGTTCGAGTGAGGGAGACGGCGATGTTCGGGAACTTCGGCAACGGCAAGAAGAGCGGTGCGGTCGCGGACAACGGCTCGATCATCGAGCTGGCCGGCGTCCGCAAGGTGTACGAGACCGGCGCCGTACGGGTCGAGGCGCTGCGCGGCATCGACTTCAAGGTCAAGGCGAACGAGTTCGTCGCAGTCGTGGGTCCGTCGGGGTCGGGCAAGTCCACCCTCATGAACATCATCGGGTGCCTCGACACGGCCTCCGAGGGGTCGTACCGGCTGCGCGGCGAGGAGGTCGGGGGGCTCTCGGTGGACCGGCTCGCCGACATCCGAAACCGGCGGATCGGCTTCGTCTTCCAGAACTTCAACCTGCTGCCGCAGCTGACGGCGTTCGAGAACGTCGAGATGCCGCTGCTGTTCAAGGGGACGCCCGCGAGGGAGCGCCGCGAGCGCGTCGAGGAGCTGTTCACGCACGTCGGGCTCGCCGACCGCATGGAGCACCGCCCGACCGAACTGTCGGGCGGCCAGACCCAGCGCGTCGCGATCGCGCGGGCCCTCGCGTGCGAGCCCGACATCGTCCTCGCCGACGAGCCCACCGGCAACCTGGACAGCGCGGCGGGGACGGACATCATCCACCTGTTCTCGGAGCTGTGGGCGAAGGGTCACACCCTCATCCTCATCACCCACGACCCGGCGATCGCCCAGCGAACCCGCCGCACGGTGCGGATCCAGGACGGCCGCATCACGGAGGACGTCGCCGCCGCCTGACCGGCGCCGAGCCCCGGAGAGCTACTGCGGCTTCACGCCCACGTACGAGCCGGCGGCGTTGACCGTGTACCAGATCTCGTCGGGCTTGCTCGCGAACGCCCTGTCGAAGTACTCCTCGGCCTTGGCGCGGTCGCCGTGGAGGTTGTACCAGGCCCCGATCTCGGTGAGGTTCCCCTCGTCCTTGGGGTCGAGCGCGAGCGCCTTGTCGAAGGCGTCCTTGGCCTTGTCCCACTCCTTGGCCTCCAGGTAGACGCGCCCCATCCGGATCCAGTCGTCCTTCTTGACCTTCTTCGCGATCACACGGTCGAAGATCGCCTGCCCCTGCGTCTTGTCCCCCGTGAGGTAGTAGACGCGGCCGACCGCGATGTTCTCCCAGCTCCCGCTCCCGGCCTGCTTGAGCGCCGCGGTCAGGAGACCGAGCGCGGCGTCCTTGGGGGACTGCCCCGCGTACATCACCTTGTCGACCTTGCTCCCCGACGAGCCCGCGACCCCGGCCACCACGCCGAGCACGAACATCCCGACCGCCATCAGCACGTGCATTCGCTTCATGGTTCCCTCCCGGTGAAGCGAATATAGACTTGGTCTCGCTCACATACAAGCGAGCGCCCCCGTGACCGCCGGGGGCGCTCGGAGTGCCGCCTGGGCGTCTGTCGGTTCACGGCCGGCGACGGGCGTTGTGCTTGAGCCGGTAGATCCCACCGGAGAGCCTGTCCTGCTGTCGGCCGATGACGGCGCGGTCGCCCGGGGTGAGCGCACCGCCGTCGGCTCGCCGCATCGCCCTGATCTCGTGGTTGAGCGCCGCCTCCCTGCCTTCGAGCCGTGCCGCCTCGCCGGCCGTGAGCTGGCCGCTCGCGACGCCCTGCGCGATCCGCTGCTGCTGGTTCGCCTTTCTCTGTTGGATCGGTCCCGCGGCGCGGGCCGTCGTCGCCGCGGCAAGCGCCGCCACCACCGTTCCGAGCGTGAGGATCATCCCTGTCCGGTTCATCGCTGCCTCCCTTCGCCCGGAGTGACGGGGAGCCCGGGGAACGGTTGACCCGGGACCGGACGACCGGGGCCGGGACGTGACCGCGCGCACACTCTCCCGGCCGGCGCGCAGGGCCCGGACCGGCCGCTCTTGTCCCGGCCGCCGGAGTGCGCTAGTGATGCCCCGCGGAAGACCGGAGGTGGCGCGTGCGGTCACTCACGAGGTACCTGACGATGAACGTCCCTGCGCGCATGGAGTTCGTGAACATCACGGAGCGCGTGGCGGAGGCGGTGCGTGAGAGCGGGGTGCAGGAAGGGCTGTGCCTGGTGAACGCGATGCACATCACCGCCAGCGTCTTCATCAACGACGACGAACCCGGCCTCCACGACGACTACAAGCGCTGGCTAGAGCGGCTCGCGCCGTACGACCCATCGCCGGCCATGTACCGCCACAACCGGACCGGCGAGGAGAACGGCGATGCCCACCACAAGCGGCAGATCATGGGGCGCGAGGTGGTCGTGGCGGTCACGGACGGGAAGCTCGACTTCGGGCCCTGGGAGCGGATCTTCTACGGCGAGTTCGACGGCCGCCGCCCCAAGCGGGTCCTCGTGAAGGTCATCGGCGAGTGAGCGCCTCCGGGCCAGCGGACTTGACTTGGGCGGCGGTCCTCCGGCTACACTGCTCACAACAACCGTCTCCGGGGGTTCGCATGATTCGCAGGTTCTCGACGCTGACATTCATCTCGGTCCTGCCCGTGGCGCTGCTGCTGTCCGCGTGCAGCAGCAACAACGCGGACACGTTCTCCGACGCGATCGCCGCCGGCGCGTCCCGCCTTCGCAGCTCGGGACAGACGCAGACGACCGTTCGCTGCACGCCGTCCACGAAGAAGCCGTACGTCGTCGCGATCTACCCGCCGTTCCGTTCCGCGGAGGACGAGAAGTTCCTCGACACCATCGCGCCGCAGGCGCTCGAGCTCAGCCACGCCGGCGCGGCGATCTCCCCCAAGGCGGACGGGCTGCTCAACACGCTGGTCGTGTGGCAGCAGGGCGAGCTGGCGACGTTCACCGGCGCCTTCAAGAGCGCCGCCGAGGCCAAGCAGGCCTTGGGGGTCTACAAGCCCGACGGGAGCGCCGCCGAGATCACGCTGAAGCGTGAAGGGGGCGCGGTCTACATCACGGCGATCCGCTAGCCGAGGCCGCCCGTCTACGTTTCCGTATCGCGGCCGGGGTCGCGCCGCGAGACGCGACCTCGGGTGAGGAGCCACGCCGTCACGCGCGGGGCGTGGCGCGCCAGGGCGACGGCGAGCTTGCCGTGTCCGGTGATCACCAGCTCCCGGCGTCGCCCGGCCACGGCCCTCGCGATCTTGCGCGCCGCCTTCGCCGCAGGCATCCGGAGCGCACGCGCCACCGGCTCCCCGGCCTCGGGGTGGAAGCGCCCCCGGTTGTCCACGCGGCGGATCTCGCTGTCCACGAACCCAGGGGAGATCAGCACGACGCCGACGCCGCGGCGCGCGAGCTCGGCGCGGATCGCTCCGGCAAGCGCCCGAACCGCGAACTTGCTCATCGCGTAGGGAGATGCCCCGGGGGCGGCGAGGTAGCCGCTGACGCTCCCGATGAGCACGAGCACGCCCTTCGCGGCCGTCAAGGCCTCCAAGGCGGCGTACGCCGTCCTCAGCACGCCGAACACGTTGGTCTCGAACTGGCGGCGGTAGTCGTCGAGCGTGAGCGCGGCGAGGTCGCCCACGACCCCGAAGCCGGCGTTGGCGACCGCGACGTCGAGACGCCCGAACTCGGCGACGACCCGAGCCACGGCGGCGTCGAGCTCGCCGTCGGCGGTCACGTCGCACCGCAGCGCGAGGGCGCGCCGTCCCGCCGAGCGCAGCTCGGTTGCCAGCGTCTCGAGCCGGTCGCTGCGCCGCGCGAGAAGCGCCACGTCCGCACCGCGCAGCGCGAACTCGCGCGCGAGCGCCGCGCCTATCCCCGACGACGCCCCGGTCACGAGCACGACCTCGCCCGCGAATCGCTCGGCCATTCGGACCCTCCGCCCTTCCGCGCCGCCCAACGGCGCCTCACTCGTGGGGGTGATGAACCTTGACGACACGGCCGCCGGCGGCAAGGTCGAGGAGCTCATCACCCGCCGGCGCGGAGCCGTCCGGGCGCCGGATCACCTTGCACAGCGGCTTGTCGAACGTCTCCGGGGTGCGGACGGTCGAGACCGACAGCACGACGTGGCCGTCCGCCAGCCCCAGCACCGCGCCCGGCGGGAACCTCCCCATCTCGTTGCAGAACAGCTGGACGAGCAGCGGGTCGTACGCCCTCCCCGACTGCGCCGCGATGCGCGCGATGCAGTCGGGGGTCGAGAGGACCGGCCCGCGCCCGGCACGGTAGCGCGTGAGGATGTCGTAGTCGTCGGCGATGTGGATGATGCGGGCGTACAGAGACGGCATCCCGCGGGCGTCGTCGAACGCGGTGTGGTGCTGCAGCACGGCGAGGATGCGGCGGAGCTTCGCCCTGTGGAACCCGCGCTGGCGCAGCAGCACGCGCAGGCCGGCCCGCGTGTGGCGCTCGAACGGGACGGAGTACCCGTCCTCGCGCATGCAGAAGCCGACGTCGTGGAACATCGCCGCCACACCGAGGTCCGCGAGCGAGGCGTCCGGGAGCCCCGCGGCTCGGCCGATCAGCAGCGCGAGGTTGGTCACCATGACGGTGTGCTGCGCGAACGGGGGGAGGGACCGCTCGGTCCGGACGGCCTCCTCGATCGCGCCGCCTGTGCGCGAGGCGTCGATGAGCTGGTGGACGAGACGGCGCGCCGGCAGGGGGCTGGGCAGGCGGTCCGACCCGACGCTCGCGAACACGCTCGCGACCGTGCCTGCGCTCGCGAGGACGACCTCCCGGAACTCGGGCGCCGCCTGCTCGACCTCCTCGCCGGTGACCCGGAAACGGAACGGACCGTGCACCTGGACCGAGCTCATCCCCTCGGCCACGAACGCGGACTGGATGGCCTCGCGGGCGTTGGTCGGCGCCGGAGGCGCGGCGAAGAGACGGACGACGGCGCGGATCTCCGGGTCGGAGAGCGGGCCGTTGAACGTGAGTCCGCCGACGCCGTGCCGGATGAGGTCATCCCC
>Ga0335070_10000645_pt1 | contig 39371 bp, 34 predicted proteins | sample Lox_Sample_13_FD_206722 | JGI IMG/M metagenome (GOLD analysis project Ga0335070, IMG submission 206722) | Soil microbial communities from Loxahatchee National Wildlife Refuge, Florida, United States - Lox_Sample_1.3 | ecosystem: Environmental > Terrestrial > Soil > Wetlands | place: USA... | reverse complement strand
CCCGGCCAAGACGGCGGGCATGCTCGGCACCGTGCTGCACTGGGTGCGCTGCATGCGCGAGGCCGTCGTCGCGCACATCCCGATGTATCGGATCCGCAGCCACCCGGTGCGCGCGGAGATCCTGCGCGCGCGCTTCGAGATCGAGGGGGACGGCGCGGCTGCGATCGCGGCGCTGCGCGCGCGCATCGACGCGGCGCGCGCGGAGCTGCTCGAGGATGCCGCAGCGAGCCCCGCCGCGTCCCCGGTGGCGCAGTGAGCGCGCCCCCCACGACCACCGGCGCGGCGCGCGAACGCCGTGCTCGCGTCACGTACCGCGGTGCCCAGCGCATCGCGGGGCCCCTCGTCTTCGTCCAGGGCACGCGGGGCGTGAGCTACGGCGAGGCGGTGGAGATCGAGTGCGGCGCCAGGCGCCTGCACGGGCGCGTGCTCGAGGTGGGCCGCGACCTCGCGGTGGTGGAGGTGTTCGAGGGCACCGCGAGCCTCACCCTCGACGACACGCAGCTGCGTTTCCTCGGACGCCCGCTCGAGGCGCCGGTCGGCATCGAGATGCTGGGCCGCACCTTCAACGGCCGCGGGGACCCGATCGACGGAGGACCGCCAGCGCTCGCCGACGACCTGCGCGACGTGAACGGCGTCCCGATCAACCCGGTGGCGCGCGACTACCCGCGCGAGTTCATCCAGACCGGCGTGTCGGCGATCGACGGCATGAACACGCTGGTGCGAGGACAGAAGCTCCCGATCTTCTCCGCCAGCGGCCTCCCGCACGACGCGCTCGCCGCGCAGGTGGTGCGCCAGGCCTGTCTGCGCGGCGAGGAGAGCCAGTTCGCGGTGGTGTTCGCCGCGATCGGCGTCAAGCACGACGTCGCGCAGGTGTTCCGGCGCAGCTTCGAGGAGAGCGGTGCGCTCGCGCGCGCGGCGCTGTTCCTCAATCTGGCCGACGACCCCACGGTCGAGCGGCTGATGACGCCGCGCACCGCGCTGACACTGGCCGAGCACCTGGCCTTCGACCGCGGCATGCACGTGCTCGTGGTGATGACCGACGTCACGAACTACTGCGAGGCACTGCGCGAGGTCGCGTCGGCCAAGGGGGAGGTCCCGAGCCGCAAGGGATACCCGGGCTACCTGTACAGCGACCTCGCCTCGATCTACGAGCGGGCGGGGCGGCTGCGCGACCGGCCCGGTTCGATCACCCAGCTCCCGGTCCTGACGATGCCGAACGACGACATCACGCATCCGATCCCCGACCTCACCGGGTTCATCACCGAGGGCCAGCTCGTGCTGAGCCGCGAGCTCCACCACCTGGGCGTCGACCCGCCGATCGACGCGCCCCCCTCGCTCTCGCGGCTGATGCAGGACGGCATCGGCGAGGGCCGCACCCGCGAAGACCACGCTGACGTCTCGAACCAGCTCTACGCCAGCTACGCCCGGCTGCGCGAGATCCGGCGGCTGGTGGCCGTGATCGGCGAGGAGGAGCTCTCCGATCTCGACCGCCGCACGCTCGAATTCGGCGCGCGCTTCGAGCAGGAGTTCCTGGCGCAGGGCCCGTACGAGAATCGCTCGATCGAGGAGACGCTCGAGCGCGGCTGGCGGGCGCTGCGCGCTCTGCCCGAGGACGCTCTGTCGCGCATCCGGCGCCGTCACCTCGAGCGCCATTTCCGGGAGCAATGAGATGGCACGCATGGCGGTCCCCGTCACCAAGAGCAATCTGTTGCGGCTGCGCGCGGACCTGGTCTTCCTGCACGCGGGCCGCGACCTGCTCGACCAGAAGCGCGAGTTCCTCGCCGACGCCCTGCTCACCTTCGAGCGGGAGGCGCAGGCCCTGCGCGCGCGCGTCGAGGCGAAGCTCGCGAGCGCCTACGAGTCGGTCGCGGAGGCCCACGCCGCGCACGGCGAACGCGGGCTCGATCGCCTGGCGCTCGCCGCAAAGCCGCTGGGCGCGATCGAGATCCACGAGCGCAGCCTGATGGGCGTCAGCGTGCCTGTGGTCGCGGCGCCCGCCGCGGGCGGCGCGGAGAGACCGCCCGGGCTGCGCGCCGCGACCGGTGACTCCGGGATCGCGGCGGACGCCGCCGCGAGTCAGCTGCGCGCGCTCGTGCCGGAGCTGATCGAGCTGGCCGAGCTCGAGAGCTCGTGCCTGCGGCTGGCGCGCGGGCTCAGCGCCGTGCGCCGCAAGCTGAACGCGCTCGAGAACGTCCACATCCCCGGGCACCGCGAGACGATCGGCTTCATCTCGGACCAGCTCGACGAGCGCGAGCGCGAGCAGCTCTTCCAGCTCAAGCGCGTTCTCGCGCTCGAGGGAGGCGCCTCGTGAGCTGGCCGCTCGATCCCCTGCGCCGGATCGTGTCGGCCGTGGACGGCTCCGCGACCTCGCTGCAGGCCGCCGAGGCGGCGGTGGCGCTGGCCGCGGGGAGCGAGGCCGAGCTCGTGTTCCTGCACGTGCTCGACGACGAGCGGCTCCGGGACTTCGCCGCGGTGATGGAGGACGACGGCATCGCCGCGCGCCAGCGGCTCGAGCGCAGCGCGGACCAGATCCTCGCGCACGTCGCCGAGCTGGCCGAGCGCGCCAAGGTGCCGTGCAAGTGCCGCCTCGAGGCCGGCGACCCGCCGCGGGTGATCGACGAGGTCGCACGCGAGCTCGCCGCGGACGTGATCCTGGTCGGCAAGGTGGGCCGGCGCGGGGTGCGCCGCTGGCTGGTGGGCAGCGTCACACGGCGCCTGATCGAGTCGACCCGCATCCCGGTGCTCGTGATCGCCGGGACGGGCGAGGCGGGGGAGCGCCCGGAGCCCTGAGCCGAGCGGGCGCCGTCCGCTAGCGAGCGGAGAGGTCCACCACGCTGCGCCCCGACGTGCGCCGCTGCTCGTGATCTTCGAGCGCCGCCGCGGCCTCCTCGAGCGCGATGCGCCGGCCGATCACGGGCTTGATCTCGCCCCGGGCGACGAGTCGCATCAGCTCCCGGTGCGTCCGCTCGCCGACGTCTCGGCCGAAGGGGTTCAGCCCCATGCGGCGGATCGCGGACGGCACCTGGCTCATGTAGGCCGCCATCACGCCGACGATCGAGAAGTTGCCCGTGCAGGCGGGACGCAGCGCGCGGCCCGTCGTGCCGTTGGCCGCGTCGTCGGCGAAGCCGACGGCGAGATAGCGGCCGCCGCGGGCGATGCAGCGCCACGAGGGCTCGACGAAACGGCCCCCGACGAGATCGCAGACCACGTCCGCCCCGACGTCGCGGGTGCGGTCGAGCACGACCTGGGCGAAGTCCAGCGCCGTATGGTCGATCGAGAGCTCGGCGCCGAGCTGCGTGCAGAGCCCGGTCTTGTGCGGCCCGCCCGCGGTCGCGAAGACGCGAGCGCCGCACGAGCGCCCCAGCTGGATCGCCGCGGTGCCGAGCCCGCTCGCGCCGGCGTGGACCAGCAGGCTCTCGCCCTCGCGCAGGGCGGCGCGCTCGAAGAGCGCGAGATGGGCGGTGTGGTACGGGATCACGAAGGCCGCCGCCTCGCAGTCGTCGAGCTCGGGCGGGGCATCGAAGACCGAGTCGAGCGGGGCGAGCGCGTACTCGGCGAGGCCGCCGCGGGCCATCAGGGTGACGGCGACCACGCGCTTGCCGACCCAGGCTTCCCCTCCCGCTCCCGCGGCGTCGACGACCCCGCACACGTCCATGCCGAGCACGAAGGGCGGTGGCATCGGAACGGTCGTGACGCGACCGCGACACCGGTCGATGTCGTTGAAGTTGAGCGACGCCGCCGAGACCCGCACGCGAACCTGGCCCGGCCCCGGCTCCGGCCGCTCGATCTCGACGATGCGCAGCGCCTCGCTGGGCCGCGCGTTCCGAGTGACCTGCAGCGCCTTCATCGGACCTCCGTCTCGACCGTCGCGTGCGGCGGGGGCCGCTGCCTCGTCCGTGCAGTGCGGTGTCGGTTCCTGGCTTGGAGCGCCCGACTGTAGAGCTCCTTGCGCGCGAGCGGAAGCCGAGGTGTCCACTCGAGCGGACAGTCACGCAGCGGTGTCGGCGCGCAGGCCAGACGCGCTTGACATCGAGTCGGCGCGCGTGGGAAGCTGCTGACGGTATGCATCAAGGCCCGAGGGCAGGAAAAGCGATGAAGGGTCTCGGCGTACTCGTCTTGCTGGCTGCGATGGCGGGGGCAACGGGCTGCGCGACGTACGTGGCGCTCAAGATGCCCGGTCCGGCGCGGGACCGCGAAGTGACGACTGGCATGGAGCGAAGGGAGGTCGAGCGCGTGCTCGGAGTCGGCGCCGCATCGCAATACGAGAGCGCCGGGCGCGAGGTGGTTCGCTACGAGTACGCGGACGGTCCTCCGCAAGGCACGAAGGTGCGGTCCGTGCTCTACGTGGGAGCCGACGTCTTCTCGCTGTTTCTCTCCGAGCTGATCTTCTGGCCGATCGAGCTCTATGCCGACAAGCGCATCCGCCGCGTCGGAACAGCCGAATACGACCACGACGATCTCGTGGTCTCGTGGACGGTCATGCGCGTGGGTGGAGAGACTTTGAGGCAGGAGGGAGCGCGTGGCCCCACGGCCGGCACGGAGGCGCCCCCCGTCGGGGCGAGTCTCTCGACCAGCACCGCGAGCCGCCCGGGGGCGAGCGCGAGCGCGCCGGCCACGAGCTCGGCGGGACCTCCGGCCGCCGCCGCTCCGCCATGACCGGCCGTTCGGGCGGGCCCTACTCGGACCCCGGCCACCACAGATACAGGAACGCGGGGCCGCGCAGGGGAGGCAGCAGGTCGAGGCCGAGATCGAGCCGGAGCGCCGGCGCGGGAGCCGGCGCAGCGGCGCTCGGCGCGTCGAAGCGGGCGCGCGAGTAGATGTTCTCGGCCCACTCGCGCCCGCGGTGGTAGAGGATCACGCGCGCCTCCGCGACGCCGGCGCGGTGCCTGGCCTCGTCGAGGGTCTCGGGAAGGTACGCGATGCCGTCGACGAGACCGGTCTCGAGCGCCTGGGGCCCGACGAAGATGCGGCCGTCCGAGAGCTCGCGGACCCGCTCGGGCGCGAGCTTCGGGCGGCCGGCCGTCACCACCTCGCGGAAGCGCGCGTGCAGGTCGTCGAGCACGCCTTGGAGCTCGGTGCGCTCGGCGGGCGTCATCGGCCGCAGCGGCGAGCCGGCGTCCTTGCGCTCGCCGGCCTTGAGCGTCTGGTCCTCGATGCCGAGCTTCTTCATCAGCCCGGTCACGTTCACGCCCGCGAACAGCACGCCGATCGAGCCGGTGATCGTGGTGGGCTCGGCGTAGACGGCGTCGGCGGACATCGCCACGTAGTAGCCACCGGACGCGGCGACGCCCATCATCTGGGCCAGCACCGGGACCTTCTTCTCCTGCTTGAAGCGCGCGATCTCGCGGTAGAGCAGGTCGCTCGCGGAGACGGTGCCGCCCGGGCTCTCGATGCGCAGCACGACGGCCACGATGCGCGGATCGTCGCGCGCGGTCTCGAGCTCCTCGCGCACGCGCGCGACGATGCCCTCGCGCGCGATCAGGCCGAATGTGCTGCTCTCCGGCTGCTCGCTGAGGATGCCGTCGATGTCGAGCAGCAGGATCTTCGCGGAGCCCTTGCCTTCGATCACCGTCTCGGTGAGCGGCTCGGGCCCGCCGAACGGCAGCAGGGGCAGCGAGCAGCCCCCGAGCAGCAGCGGCAGCAGCGCCGCGCCGAGCGCGCGTACCCGCGGGCGCATCACGCGTCTCCAGGCGGAATCGCTTCCGCCTTGCCGGACAGGACGTTCATCACCGTCGGGGGCACGCGCAGGCCCGACTCGCAGCGGTAGCTGCGGCGGACCTCGTCGAACGCGGCGTCCGGATCCTGGCTGAGCGCGGCGACGCGATCGAGCAGCGCGAGCTGCTCCGCTCCGAGCTCGCCGTCCCGGCCGGCCATCGCGCCCCAGACGTCCCACGGCAGCAGCTCCATGCGATTCAGCGCCGCCAGGTCGCGCACGACGTTGCCGCCGACGAACCAGAGGCCGCGCAGGTCGAAGATGCCGAACTGCTTCGGATCGGCGCGCCCGAGGCGACACATCTGCCAGGCGGTCCCCGCCACCAGGAAGCGATCCGCAGGCACGTCGAGCGGATCGAAGTCGAGCGCGAGCGCGGTGCGCTGGAACGCATCGAGCTGCGCATCCGTCTGGATCCAGCGGCGCGCGCGCGCGTCCCAGCGCTCCGCGACCCAATGGTCCTCGAAGCTTCCGGGCGCGAAGTAGGTGCCGAAGCCGCAGCGCGCCCGCGCCGGAATGCCTTGCGCGCGCAGCATCGCCACGAGCAGGACGCTGAAGTCACGGCAGGTCCCGACGAAGCGCGCGGCGGGCATGCGCGCGGCGGCGAGCGGGCGCGGATCGAGCTCGTGGATCCGCGCGAGGATCGCCTCCACGGCGCGCGCGTTGGGCTCGTTGCGCCGCTCCTCCGAGAGCGTGACGCCGTACGCCGGCGCCCAGTCCCGGTGCACGACCAGCCCCTGCACCACGCCGCACAGCGCCCCGATCTCGCGCGGAAGCCCGTCGAGAAGCTCGGCGTGCGCACCCGGATCGCTGAGCGGTCCGGGGCGCGCGAAGAACGCAGCAGGCTCGGGCACGCGGGCATTCTAGTCCACGGTGCGCCAAGCTGGCGGCGCGCAGGCTGGGATGACGGGCCCGCGTCAGTCGATGCGGTGGATGCTGCCGCTGCCGAGGCTCACCAGGTACACCTGGCCGAAGGCGTCCTCGCCGAAGGCGACGACCCCCGAGATCGAGCCGCGATCCGGGACCAGCAGCGAGGTCAGCTCCTTCGGCGCTCCGTCGGTCAGCGCCCAGATGCGATTCGAGCAGAAGTCGGCGAACAGGTAGTGGCCGTTCAGGAAGGGCTCGGAGCCCCGATACATGACGCCGCCGGCGATCGCGCAGCCGAACGAGTGGTCGTAGTCGTAGACGGGGAAGGTGAAGCGCTGCGGATTCGCCGGATCCTCGCAGGGCAACCCCGGCTGCGGCAGGTGGCAGAGCAACCCCTCCTCGATCTTCCAGCCGTAGTTCCGCCCGCCGGCGCTCCGCGCGGGCTCGTGATCGACCTCCTCGCGCGCGCTCTGTCCGACGTCGCCGATCCAGAGGTCGCCGCTGGCGCGATCGAAGCTGAAGCGGAACGGATTGCGGAGCCCGAGCGCCCAGATCTCGGGAAGCGCGTTGGGCGAGCCGCGGAACGGATTCGTCGCGGGGATCGTGTAGTCGCTCTGGGCGCCGCCGCGCACGTCGAGACGCAGCATCTTCCCGAGCAGCGTCCCGAGGTTCTGCGCGTTCCCGTTCGGGTCGTCGGATCCGCCGCCGTCGCCGAGCCCCCAGTAGAGGTAGCCGTCGACCGGCGAGAAGGCGATGGTGCCGCCCTTGTGGTTGGTGAAGGGCTGGTTGACGGTGAGCAGCACGTGCTCGCTCGTCGGGTCCGCACGGTCGGGATCGCGCGGGTCCACGAGGAAGCGCGAGAGCACCGAGTTGATCGCCGCGTTGGTGTAGTAGACGTAGAACTCGCCGTCGTGCGCGTAGTCGGGCGAGAAGGCGAGGCCGAGCATGCCGCCCTCGCCGGTGGTGCCGACCTGCGCCGAGATGTCGAGGAACGGTTGAGGGAGCACGGTTCCGTTCTCGACGATCCGAATCGTTCCGACGCGCTCCACGACGAACAGGCGGGGGTCCCCGGCGGGCGCCGTCAGATAGATCGGTGAGCCGAAGCCGTTCGCGACGAGCGTCGCGCGCAGCACCGGCGTGCAGCTCCAGTTGGCGAGCACGCAGGCGAGCAGACCCAGCGACGCCAGCGCAGCGGCGATCGTTCGCTTCATGGCCTCGAGCCTCCACGGGACTAGCAACCGCCGTGCCATCGACGCGACCGGCCGTCGCTCGACGGCCCGCCCGGGACGCGAAGAACTCGCGCGGAGCGCCGCCCGCGATTGTAGAAAACGACACCTGCTACCGTGAGACGACGATGAGGCCCTCTTGGATTGCGTTGCTCGTCGGCGGGTCGTTCGGCCTGGTCGCCGCCGGCTGCGTCGACCGCCGCACCGACGAGGCGACGGGAGCGGTGCTCTACCGCCGCTACTGCGCCGCGTGCCACGGGCTCGCGGGACGCGGCGACGGGCCGCTCGCCGCGTCGCTGCGCCAGCCCCCGAAGGATCTCACCGCGCTCGCCCGCAACGCGGGTGGGACGTTCCGCGAGGCGGACGTCATGATGACCATCGACGGCAGGCGCCTGGTCGCCGAGCACGGCCCACGCGACATGCCGGTCTGGGGCGCGGTCTTCGCGCAGCAGCACGTGGGCGAGCCCTTCGCCGCCTACGGGCCGACCCTCGACGCCCGCGCCCTGGCCGACTACCTGCGCACGATCCAGCGGGACTAGGGGAGAAGGGCCCTGCCGGGCGGCCCCTTCCGGCCCGCTTCGCGCATCGGGAAACGCTCGGCCGGACGCTCTGTTAGAATGCGATCGTTGCGGGGGTTTGTCGGGTTGGCGTGACCGAGGTTCCGGCGTGCCCCCGCGAGCTGGTCGCGCCCTCTGCCTGGCTCTCCTGCTGGCCGCAGGCGCCGCGCCGGTGCGTGGCGACTCCGCCTGCGCGCCCTGGCCGGGGGACTTCTCCCCGCTCCCCGACGTCGCCGATCCCGATCCGCTGCGCGCGCGCTGGGCGCGGCTCCGCGCCGACGAGACCGTCGAGCGCGCGAGCGCGCTCGAGCGCGAGGATCGCATCGAGGCGAATCGGATGTGGCAGCGCGCGCTCTGCCTCGATCCGCAGAGCGCCGCCGCTCGCGCCGGCGTCGAGCGGACGCGGCCGCAGGTGATCGTCACGCGAGCCTCGGAGATCGCCTCCGATCTGCGCGCGCCGGACGCCGCTCCGCGGCTCGGCGACATCGAGGCTTCGCTCGAGCGCGCCGAACGGCTGATGCGCGCCGCCCGCTTCGGCGACGCGCGCAGCGAGCTGCGGCGGGTGCGGCTCCGGCTCGATGCAGTCGAGGACGCGAGCGCGCCGCGCACCGCGCGAGTGCGGCTGGAGGTGCTCGAGGCGACCTCGTTCGTCGCGTTCGGCGACGAGGCGGCGGCCCGCTCGAGCTTCGAGCGCGCGCTGCGCGTCGACCCCGCCCTCGAGCTCGACCCGCGCTCGACGCCCCGCAAGGTGCGCCGCGTCTTCGATGCGGTGCGGGAGGCGACGCCGTGATCGCCCCCGGCCGCCCGCGCACCTTCCACGGGCTGCTCGGCGCCGCCTGCGCTGCGTGGACGACTGCCTGCGCGCTTCCCGCACCGCTGCGCGAGGCCGCGACGCCGCCGGCGAGTGCGGCTCCGGTGGAGGCCGCGCAAGCGCAGGCGCCGGCGAGCGTGACGGTCGCCGTCTACGGCGGACTCGCTCGCGGTGGCGCGCCCGCGCCCGTCGCAGCGGCGCGCGTCGAGGTGGTGGTGGACCTCACGCGCTCGATGCTCGCGCCGGCGCCGAACGGGCGATCGCGAGCCGATCTCGCGCGGAGCAGCGCCGCGCAGCTGCTCTCCTCGCTGCGCGACGGGACGGAGATCGCGCTGCGCAGCATGGGCGACGCCGCGTCCGCGCAGTGCACCGGCTCCGAGCGGCTCGGCGACCCCGCGCTTCCGGCGCGCCGCGAGCCCCTGGTGCGCCGCCTGCGCGAGCTGACGCCGCGCTCGGAGGCGTCGCTTCCCGCCACCCTCGACCAGGTTCGGCTCGATCTCGAGCGCGAGGGCGCGGCGCGCCGCAGCCGTGTCGTCGTCTTCAGCGACCTCGAGAGCTCGTGCGGTGGGGAGCTCTGCTCCGCCGCCGAGCGGCTCGTCGCCAGCGGGGCCTGGCTCGAGGTGGTGCCGCTCGGCAGCGCCGCGCCGCCTGCGTGTCTCGCCGAGATCCGACCCGCTCCGAGCCAGCCCGAGCCGGAGCTCGCTGGCGCAGCCGCCGCTCGCCCCGCGTTCCGCGTCGAGCAGGCCGGCGGCGAGGTGGGTACCGCGCCGCTGCTCGCGACCGGCGAGGCGGGCGGTCCGCCCGTCAGCGTGCCCGCCGGGCTCGTGAAGCTCGTCGTCCAGCTCGATCCCCCGGAGGAGATCGGGCCGTTCCGGCTCGCGCCGGGCGAAGCCGCCCAGGTGAGCGTCCTCGAGAGCCGGGGCGCCGGGCGGCCGACGCGCATCTGGCGGGTCGAGCGCGGCGGCGAGGCGGTGGGCCGCGCGTTCCCGCCGCCCGACGAGCTGCCGCCGAGGAAGTGAGCGATGCCGCCGCGATCCGATCGCCTGCCGATTGCGCTGCGCCTGGCCCCGCTCTGGGGGCTCGCGCTCGTGCTCGCGGCCGCGCCCGCGCGCGCCGCCGAGCGCGGGCCGGGCGGGGACGCGATCGCCTCGGAGGACGCGCTGCCGCGCTTGCCGCCTGCCCGCGAGGTGATCGAGCGCGCCTTCGAGAACTTCTACCAGTGCGACCTCCACGCCGACCTGGACTTCGTGGTGCGGCGCGGCGGCGTCACCGTCCTGCAGTACGAGACCGAGCTGCTGCGCAAGTACGTCCGCGGGATGGCGAACGAGCTGTTCTACTTCGAGGGCGACGGCGACCGGCGCGGCATCCGCGTGCTGCGCATCGAGCAGCGCGATCGGGCCGACGACGCCTTCGTGTACCTCCCGGAGCTGCAGCGCATCCGGCGCGTCGTGATGGCGCAGCACGCCGACAAGCTGATGGGCATGGAGGTGACGCTCGAGGACCTCGAGATCCAGCGCGTCGACAAGTTCGAGATCGTCGGGCGCTCCTACAGCGCGCTCGACGGCGAGCCCGTGCACGTCGTCACGCTGAAGCGGCTGCTCGAGAGCGCCTACGACCGCGTCGACTTCTTCATCGCCGCGCGCGACTACGCGATGCTCGAGGTCCGCTACTACCGGCGCGGCATGCTCGAGCCCTACAAGACCACGCGCATGAGCCGCGCCTGGATGGAGTACTACCCGCACCGCGTCCTGCCCAAGCGCATCGACTTCCTGGATCGCGACGCGGGCACCGAGACGACGCTGCTGTTCCGCCGGCGCGATGTGGACCCGGAGCTCTCCGCGTCGCGCTTCTCGACGCTCAGCCTCGAGAAGAGCCTGCACCTCTCCGAGCTCGGCAAGTGGACCCGGGAGCGGGGCGAGTGAGCCGCCCGGCCGCCTTCGGCCCGACCGCGAACCCGAGGGCGTACGTCCCCTACGCAGGCGCCGAGCGCGCGCTCGAAGCGCTGCAGCGCTGGGCCTTCGAGTCGCGCCGGGCCGCGCTGGTGCTGGCGGCTGCTCCCGGCATGGGCAAGACGCTGCTGCTCAAGCTCTTCGCCGCGCGCACGGGAGAGCGCCCGCGCGCGGTCTACGTCCCGAACCCCGACTGCGATCCGGATGGGCTGTCCCGCTGGGCGCTCGAAGCGCTCGGGCGCGCGGCGCGGGGCGATGCTGGCGCCGCGCTCGCGAGCGCGGCGCGCGAGGGGGGCGGGTTGATCCTGCTGCTCGACGACGCCGAGCTGCTCCCGGCAGCGAGCGCGAGCTGGCTCTTCGAGCTCGCGCGCGCGTCCGCGGGCTGCGTGCGCATCGTGCTCGCGGTGGCCGACGACGCGCGCGGCGCCGCGTTCGCCGCAGCGCTCGGCGCGGACGCCGAGCTCGTCGCGCTCGACACGCCGATGAGTCGGGCGGAGGTCGACCGCTACGTCCGCGCCGAGCTCGCGCGCGCCCAGGCGAAGCGCGCGCTGCGCGCGTACTTCGACGACCCGACCCGGGCGGCGCTGCACGCCCGCACCGGCGGAGTGCCGGCGCTGCTCCAGCGCGAGGCGGCGGCGATCGTGTCGCGCGTCGAGCTCGGGCACGCCGCGCGGGGCGCGGCGTGGGCGGCGCCGCCGCGTCCCGCGCTGTGGCTCGCGCTGGGCTTCCTCGCCGGCTTCGCCGCGATCCACGGCTTCGATGCGGTGCGCCTGGGGGGAGGCGCTCAACCCGCACCGGTGCCTGTCTCGGCGGCTCCCCCCGCGATCGCGCCCGCTCCGGCGGCGGCGCCGCCGTCGTCTTCCGCTCCCGCCGCCGTCGCTGCGCCCGAAGCGCAGGCGGCGGTCGCTGAGTCCGCTGTGCCCGCCGCGGCGGCGCAGGCCAGCGCTCGCGCGCGCATCGTCGCGAGCGTCAACGCCGATCCCTGGGCGGAGATCGAGATCGACGGCAGGAGCGCCGGCGAGACGCCGCTCGCCGAGATCCCGCTCAGTCCGGGGCGGCATCGCTTCGCGGCGCGCATGCCCGACGGCCGCGTGCTCGAGCGCGAGGTCGACATCCAGGCCAGTCGCCGCCGCGTCGTGTTCCCGTGACGGCGCGCTAGCGCCGGCGGCGCCCGCGTCCGGCCAGGGCCGCGAGCGCCGCCACCGCCGCTGCGGCCGGCGCGCCGGGCTCTGGCGCGGGCTCGGCGGCGCCGGCGCTGCACCCGGTCGGGCTGCGAGCGACGCCGCGCTGGTCGGCGGGCGGGCAGCTCGTCGCGTGACCGATCGCCGGCGAGCCGGGGCCCGGCAGGATCGTCAGCGTCGGGCCGCCGTTGTCGCGCAGCACACCGAGCTGCGACGCGGCGACGCTGACCGACGAGCTGCACAGCGCACCGGGGACGTCCGAGCCTCCGCCCGCGCGCGCCACCGGCCACTGCAGGTTGCCGCCGCCTTCCTGGAATTGCGTGAGGCAGCTGATCGGGTTCCAGGCGTTTCCCGCGATGCTGCCGTCGACGATGCTGTTCTGGAGCACCACCTGCGCGCCGCCGGTCGTCGCGCCCGCGAAGGCGACCGGACCGGGCGCCGCGTTGCGCGCCAGCGTGGTATTGCGGATGTGGCCGGTCACCCCGGAGTCGATCACGATGCCGCCGCCGAGCGACGAAAGCGCGACGTTCTCGGCGACCGTGACGTTGCTCATCTCGAGCGTCGTCCCGTTGGGTCCGACGTAGAGGCCTCCGGCGTACGACGACTGGTTCCAGGCGATCGTGGAATCGGTCAGCTGGATCTGCACGCCCTGCAGGTACATGCCGCCCGCCATGCTCGGCGAGTGGTCGGGGATGCCGTTGGACAGCACGCTGGTGCGGTCGATCGCCATCGGGCCGACGCCGTTGTTCGACACGCGGAAGAGTCCGCCGCCGAAGGCGTTGCCTTGGTTGCTCTCGAGCGTCACGCCGCACAGCGCGACGCTCTGGTCGACCCCGTCCGAGTAGATGCCGCCGCCGTTGCCGCCGCTGCCGGGGTTGCCGCCGCTGCCGCTCGCGGCGTTGTTCGAGATCCGCGTGTTCACGACCGTCAGGTCGGCGTGCAGGACGCCGATCGCGCCGCCGTTCGACGCACCATTTCCGCTGAAGACGCTGCCGACGACCGTCACGTAGCCGCTCCCGACGTCGTAGATCGCGCCGCCCGCCACGTCCTGGCCGGTGGCGGGCCCGTGGTTGCCGAAGAAACCGGCGTCGATCACCCGCAGGTTGCCGCCGAGCACCCAGATCGCGCCGCCGCCGCGCATCGTGTCGTCACCGGTGACGCCCGCGCTGCTGCCGTTCGCAAACACCAGGCGCTGTACCGTGAGCGTCGGAGTTCCCTTCTCGAACGAGGATGGCACCGAGAGGATGCGCGACGCGCCGCCACCGTCGAGCGTCACGAGGCCAGCGCCGTCGATCACGGTGTCCACGCTGATCGGTTTCGGCGTCGTGACCGGGATCGTCACCGGATTCGGCCCGCAGTCGAAGGTCACGACGCCGCCCGCGGCGAGCGCGCTCGCGAGCGCGTCCTCGCTGCAGCTCGCCGGCGTCCCGCTCCCGACCACCCGGTTCGGCGTGCTGGTATCGACGAGGCCGATCGGCGCTGGACACGGGCTCGACGCGGCGAGCACGGGTGGCGACGCGAGCAGCCAGATGCTCCCCAACGCGATGACGCCGGCTCGCATGCGCTTCCCTCCGAGTCGCCGCTCCCTCCGTATCGGCGTGTCGAACGACGCACCCAAGGGGACGCATCGTCGATCGGGCGCCGTCCCTATTTTCGGCGACACCAACCCGGCTGGGCGGGAGTAGAATCGGCGGCATGAAGACATCCAGACCTCCGGGTTCGCGAGCCGCTTGCATCTCCCTTGCCGCGCTCTTGCTGGCATGGTCCAGCACAGCCGCGGCAGGTGTGGCCTATCCGGATCCTGTCGGGGGCTGGGATCTGATCTACAACGGCGACGCCGACTCCTGCGGCGTCAGCGGCTTCGGCGCGCTCGACGGCAACTGGGAGCACACGCAGTCCGACAAGTGGGACTGCTCGGCGCCGGGGGGCACGCTCGCCGTCGGCACCAACGCGCCGGGCGGCGTCGTCGCGCTCAGCGAGGACAGCACGACGTACCTGCGCCTGCAGGACACCGGCAATCCGAAGGAGCCCCAGTGGGGCTACCCCGATCCGAGCAACCGCCGCATGTACTTCGCGCACGACGTCGCGACGGAGCATCCGGACGCGGCCAACATCCTGACCAACGGGCTCACGATCTCGTTTCGCGCCCGCATCGCTTCGACGGGGGTCCTCGACGACATCTATCCGGACCTCGTCGACACGGAGCTCGAGTTTCCCCCGCATACCCAGATCACCCCCTGGCCGGCTGGAGGAAAGGGATACAACGTCAAGGACGACGGCAAGGCGATGTTCACCGTGCAGGAGAGCGGAGCGGTGGTCGCGTCGGGACACGCGGTGGGCTTCGCCCTCGCGCTCGACATCGACACGCCCAACGACGCGGCCGATCCCTACGGCACGCCCTACGTGGGGGGAGGGCTGGTCATGAACAACGTCCCGGCATCGTTGCTGCCGGGCTCGGATCGCGGGGCCCCGGGGTTCTCCAACCTGGTGCCGCTCAGCGACGCCGATCTGCTCAACTGGCACGAGTTCTGGATCACGCTCCAGGCCAGCAAGATCACGACCGGCGCCTATCAGGTCGACGTCTACCGGGACGGATCGCATACGCCCATGACCTTCGACGTCAAGAGCTCCTTCGGCGCCGAGTTCCCCGGGCAGTACGTGACGTTCGGGCTTCCCTCCGAGAGCAGCGAGGGCGCCTTCGACGTCGACTTCTACGCCTACAAGCTGGGCCTCGTGATCCCGGCGCCCGAGCCCGCGACCGCCGGCGGCGCCGCGTGCGGGGCGTTGCTGCTGCTCGCCGCTCTCGGCAAGAGGACCTCGCGATCCTCCTGCTGAGCCAGCAGGAGGAGATCTCGGCGCTGCACCTGCGGGTCCTGCTGCTCGCCTGGGCGGGCTGGGTCTTCGATTTCTACGATCTGATCCTCTACTCGTTCCTGCTGATCCCGATCGGGCAGGAGCTCGCGCTCTCGAAGCTCGAGCTCTCGCTCGTGCTCGGCACCTCGCTCGCCGCGACGGCGGCAGGGGGTGTCGCGTTCGGCTTCCTCTCCGATCGCTTCGGCCGCAAGCGCGTCCTGCAGTGGACGATCCTCACCTACAGCGGGGGCACGTTCCTGTGCGGCCTCGCGCCCGGCTTCGGCTGGCTGCTCGCGTTCCGCATCCTCACCGGCATCGGCATCGGCGGCGAGTGGGCGACCGGGCAGACCTACGTGTGCGAGACGTTCCCGCCGCGCCAGCGCGCGCGCTACGCGGGCTTGATGCAGACGGGTGCGCCGATCGGCATCGCGCTGGCCGCGCTGGTGGGCGGCTTCGCGGCGCCCGCGATCGGATGGCGCGCCTGCTTCCTGGTATCGGTGGCGCCGGCGCTGCTGGTGGTCTGGATCCGGCGCGCGCTGCCCGAGTCCGACCTCTGGCTCGAGCACCAGCGCGTGGCCGAGGTCGCGGCGGCGCGAGCGGGCGCCCTCGAGCAGCTGCTCTCCGCGCGCCATCGCAGCCTGTTCCTGCGCTCGCTGGTGCTCGCGGTGCTGATGATGTCCGCCTACTGGTTCACCTACTCGTGGCTCCCCGGCTACCTCCACGAGCAGCGCGGCCTGTCGCTCGCGAAGTCCACCTCCTGGATCCTCGTCACCCAGAGCGGCGGCCTGCTCGGCTACGCGAGCTTCGGCTTCGCCGCGGATGCGCTGGGTCGCCGGCCGGTCTACTCGGCGTACGCGCTGATGATGGCGCTCGGGCTGGTGATGATCACCGTGCTGTGGGACGCCGTGGCGGGACGCCCCGCGCTGATCCTCGGCTTCATGTTCCTGGTCGGATTCGGGACCGGGCTGTTCGCCGGCTTCGGGCCGCTCTTCGCGGAGCTGTTTCCGACCGCGATCCGCAACGCGGCGATGGGCTCGGCCTTCAATCTCGCCCGGGGCGTGCAGTTCTTCACGCCGCTCGCGATCGCCGTGGTGGCGGGTCGCTACGGGCTCGGCGGCGGGATCTCGCTCGCCGCGCTCTTCGCGGTCCTGGCCGGGCTCTGGATCTGGACGTTTCCGGAGACCCGGGGCCGCGCGCTCACCGACCTCGGCTGAGGCTCGCCTCCGGGCACCGCCACGCGACACCGGAGTAGGTCACGGCGCGCGGCGCCGCCTCGCCCGCCCAGGCGTCGGCGCCGTTGCCCTCGCGGCCGACGATCTGCACCGCGTTGCCGCCCAGCTTGTAGGCATGGTTGATGAGGTCGCTGCGGGCGCCGTCCTCGAGGTCCTTCTGCGAGGTGAAGTCGCCGGTCAGGACGTTGCCCTGATGTCCCGAGACGTCGCCCAGCCGCTCGCAGCCCTTCGGGGTCGCGTGGACCATGCGCACCGTCTCGGCGCCGGACGAGAGCGTCTTCGCCATACAGCCGGCGCTGGCGACGAGAGCGCCGAGCGCCACGAGGCGCCGCATCGTTGCGGAGATCGCCATGGGGCCCCTCCTGCGGATCGCTGCAGGGCTTCTCGGCCGGACGCCGCGCGCGCTGAAACCGCGCGCTCGCACTTGTGGCCGGGACCGTGATCGGGCAGGCTGCGCGGTCTTGGGCAGCAGGCAGCGGCATCGGGCATGGCTGCGGTCGGGATGGATCCCCGCGCTTGCCCTCGCGGGTGTCGTCCTCGGGCGCGCGGGCTCCGCGCTCGCGTCGGCGGGCTCCGCCGGCCACGAGGATCCCTTCGCCGGCATCCTGTTCGCGCTCGCCCTCGTCGTGACCTCCGCGCTGCTGGGGCGCTGGCTGGCTGCGCGCTTGGGAATGGCGTCGGTGGTCGGCGAGCTCGTGATCGGCGTCGCGGTCGGCAACGCCCTCTACCAGCTCGGCGATCCGCTGGCAGTCGTGCTGATGCACAGCGGCACGGTGAACGACGTGGTGCGGGAGGCCTGGCTCTCGGGCCGCTCGATCGCGCAGGCCGCGCAACAGGTGATGGGCGACGAGAAGCTCGTGCCCGGGACGCCCGGCGCGCAGGTGATCGCGCTGCTCGGCGGGCCCGACGGCCCGCGCCTGTTCATGCTGATGACGGCGCTCTGGATCTTCTCGAGCTTCGGCGTGATCCTGCTGCTCTTCCTGGTGGGCCTCGAGTCCACCATCGAGGGCATGCTGCAGGTCGGGGGCCGCGCGGCCGCGGTCGCCGCGGTGGGGATCGCCGCGCCCTTCGCGCTCGGCTGGGCGACCTCGCTCTGGCTCTTGCCCGACGAGGCGGCGACGACGCACCTGTTCCACGGCGCGGCGCTCACCGCGACCAGCGTCGGCATCACGGCCCGCGTCTTCAAGGACCTGGGCCGGCTGCAGTCGGACGAGGCGCGCGTGATCCTCGGGGCCGCCGTGATCGACGACGTGCTCGGCCTGGTGATCCTCGCGATCGTGGTCGGGATCGTCGCCACCGGCCGCGTCGAGCTCGACGCCATCGCGCGCATCGCGCTGCTCTCGGCGGCCTTCCTCGGCGCCGTGCTGTGGCTCGGCGAGGGGCTGGCGCGGCGCGTGGTACGGCTGTTCGCCGCGCTCGAGCGCAGCCAGGTGAAGCTGCTGATGCCGCTCGTCTTCGGCTTCCTGCTGGCCTGGGCAGCCAACGAGATCGGCCTCGCCTCGATCGTCGGCGCCTTTGCCGCGGGCCTGGTGCTGCGCGACGAGCTGTTCGAAGACGCCGGCTCCGAGGCGCGCACGCTCCACGAGATGCTGGCCCCGCTCGAGTCGATCTTCGCGCCGGTGTTCTTCGTGCTGATGGGGATGCAGGTCGACCTCGGGCACTTCCGCGAGCCCGCCACGCTCGCGCTCGGCGGCGCCTTCGTCGCCGCGGCGATCGCCGGCAAGCTCGCCGTGGGCCTGGCCGCCGGCCCCGGCGTCGACAAGCTCTCGATCGGGATCGGCATGGTCCCGCGCGGCGAGGTGGGGCTGATCTTCGCGAGCATCGGCAAGAGCCTCGGCGTGATCGACGACGCGGTGTTCTCCGCGGTCGTGCTGATGGTGATCACGACGACGCTGGTCGCGCCGGTCGGCCTGGGCTGGTCGCTCAGGCGGGGAACAGGCGCAGGGGCAGCCTCGTGACGGCGCGGAACACCGGGCTCGGGTGCAACGGCAGCGCTTCGTCGCCGCTGCGCTCGAAGCGCCGCGTGCGCGCCAGCAGCTCGCCGATCGCGACGCGCGCCTCGAGGCGCGCCAGGTTGGCGCCGACGCAGTAGTGCGGCCCGAAGCCGAACGCCAGGTGCGCGTTCTTCTCGCGGCCGACGTCGAAGACGTCGGGGCGCTCGAAGACGCGCTCGTCGCGGTTGGCCGAGCCGAGCCAGCACAGCACGAAGTCGTCGGGCTCGATGGCGACGCCGTGCAGCTCGACGGCGCGCTGCGCCCGGCGCGGGTCGAACTGCACCGGCGAAGCGAAGCGCAGCACCTCGTCGATCGCGCCCGGGAGCAGCCCCGGGTCGTCGCGCAGGCGCTTCTCGGCGTCGGGGTGCGCGAGCAGCTCGAGCGCGGCGTTGCCGATCAGCGTCGTGGTGGTCTCGTTGCCGGCGACCAGCAGCAGCACCAGCATCGAGAGCATCTCGTCGTGGGAGAGCTTCGAGCCCTCGTGCTCGGCCAGCACCAGGCCGGTCAGCAGGTCCTCGCGCGGCCGGCGCTTGCGCTCCTCGGCGAGCGGGACGAAGTACGCGCGCATCTCGTCGAAGAGGTGGCGCTGGCGCGCGATGCGCTGCGGGTCCATGCCGCCGAAGAAGACCAGGCCGAGGCTCGCGATCGCCTCGTCCGACCAGCGCTTGAAGCGGCCGCGGTCCTCCGCCGGGATGCCGATGATCTCGGCGATCACCACCACCGGCAGCGGATAGGTGAGCGCCTCGACCAGGTCGACCTCGCCCGCCTCCAGGGCGGCGTCGAGCAGCTCCGCGGCGAGCGCACGCACGCGCGGCTCGAGGCGCTGCACGATGCGCGGCGTGAAGGCCTTGTTGACCAGGCTGCGCAGGCGCGTGTGCTCTGGCGGATCGCTGCCGAGCATCGAGGGCGGCGGGACGTCGCCGGCGTCGCCGAGCACCTGCCGGAGCGGGAACACGCTCGACCACTGCTCGGGGTCGCGCAGGATCGCCTGGCAATCCTCGTAGCGGAACACCGAGGCCACGCGCAGCGGCAGGCCGGTGTGCAGCAGCACCGGGGACTCCCGGCGCCCGCGCTCGTAGGCGGGGTAGGGGTCGCGGCGGAACGCCGGGTCGAGCGGGTTCAGCAGCAGCGGCTCGGGCATGCGTGCCTCCGATCGGGCGAGCGCGCGCGGCCCACGGTAGCAGAGGCCGGGGCTCGCCTCGCTGCCCTGGTTTTCCGCGGCGGTTGGCGGTAATCGTTCCGGCGCCGCGACGGCCGGGAGGGGCAGCGATGACGAAGGGTCCGCTCGACGGGATCAAGGTGCTCGAGGTCGCGCAGTGGTGGTTCGTGCCGGCCGCCGGCGCGGTGCTCTGCGACTGGGGCGCCGAGGTGATCAAGATCGAGCACCCGGTGCGCGGCGACGCCCAGCGCGGCCTGGCGGCGGCGGGCTTCCGCATGACCGAGGGCGGCGTCGACTTCATGATGCAGCAGAGCAACCGCGGCAAGCGCAGCGTGGGGATCGACATCGCGACGCCGGCCGGACGCGACCTGCTGTACCGGCTGGCCGCGCGCTGCGACGTGTTCCTGACCAACTTCTTGCCGAGCGCGCGCCAGCGCCTGGCGATCGACGTCGACGACATCCGGGCGCTGAACCCGCGCGCGGTCTACGTGCGCGGCTCCGGCCAGGGCCCGCGCGGCCCGGACCGCGACAAGGGCGGCTACGACGCCACCGCGTTCTGGTCGCGCGGCGGGATCGGGGCGGCGCTGTCGCGCCCGGACGCCGAGGCGCCGATCATGCAGCGCCCCGCGTTCGGCGACTCGATCGGCGCGATGACGATCGCGGGCGGCGTCGCCGCGGCGCTGCTGCAGCGCGAGCGCACCGGCGTGGCGCCGGTCGTCGACGTCTCGCTGCTCGGCACCGCGATGTGGGTGATGGCGCCCGACGTGGTGGCGAGCAAGCTGCTCGGCCCGGGCAAGGGCATCCCCTCGTTCGGGCGCGGCACGGTGCCGAACCCGCTCGCCAACTCCTACAAGACGCAGGACGGGCGCTGGCTGCTGCTGATGATGCTGCAGCCCGACCGCTACTGGGCCGACTTCTGCGCCTGCGTCGGCCGGCCCGACCTGGCCGCCGACGAGCGCTTCGCCGACGGCATGAAGCGCTTCCAGAACCGCGAGGCGTGCGTCGCCGCGCTCGACGCGCTGTTCGCGTCGCGCCCGCTCGCGGCGTGGCGCGAGGTGCTCGCGGGCATGGCGGGTCCGTGGGCCCCGATGCAGACCGCCGCCGAGCTGCACGACGACCCGCAGGCGATCGCCAACGGCTACCTGCGGCCGGTCGACGGCGGCGAGAAGGGGCGCTTCGCGCTGGTCGCGGACCCGGTGCAGTTCGACGAGACGCCGCTCGAGCTCGGGCCCGCGCCCGAGATGGGGCAGCACACCGAGGAGGTGCTGCTCGAGCTCGGGCTCTCGTGGGACGAGATCGCAGCGCACAAGCAGGCGGGCGCGATCAACTAGCGCGCCTGGAGGGGACTCGGATGACGGCACCCGACTTCGAGTCCCGCTCCGCCGACGCGCTCGCCGCCGACGATCTCGTCGACGCCTGGGCGTTCCTCTCGGTCGAGGAGCGGGTCGAGGGCTTCCGCCTGCTCCCGCCCGCCGAGGCCGAGCACGTCTTCCTCGGGCTCGGGGCGCGCGACCAGGCGGACCTGCTGCTCGGCCTGCCCCAGGCGGAGCGCCAGCTCTGGATGCGCCAGCTCGCCCCGGACGACGCCGCGGACCTGCTGCAAGAGGCGCCCGAAGCCGAGCGCACGGTGCTGCTGACGCTGATCGACCCGGATACGCGCCGCGAGGTCACCGCGCTGCTCGCCTACGCCGAGGACGACGCAGGCGGTCTGATGAGCCCGCGCTACGCGCGGCTGCGCGCCGACATGACCGTCGACGAGGCGATCTCGTACCTGCGCCGCCAGGCGCGCGAGCGCCTCGAGACCATCTACTACATCTACGTGCTTGACGCCGAGCAGCGCCTGATCGGCGTGGTGTCGTTCCGCGAGCTGTTCGCCGCGCAGCCCGAGAAGACGGTGCGCGACGTGATGCGCACCCAGGTGGTGACGGTGCCGCACGACATGGACCAGGAGGCCGTCTCCGACGTCATCGCCGAGCACGACCTGATGGCGGTGCCCGTCGTCGACGCGGAGGGGCGCATCAAGGGCATCGTGACGGTCGACGACATCGTCGACGTGGTGCGCGAGGAGGCCACCGAGGACATCCAGAAGATCGGCGGCAGCGAGGCCCTCGAGCTGCCCTATTGGCAGACGGCCTGGGGAACGCTGGTGCGCAAGCGCGCCGGCTGGCTCACGATCCTGTTCCTCGGCGAGATGCTCACGGCGACCGCGATGTCCCGCTTCCAGGACGAGATCGCGCGCGCCGTGGTGCTGGCGCTGTTCGTGCCGCTGATCATCTCGAGCGGCGGCAACTCGGGCTCCCAGGCATCGACGCTGATCGTGCGCGCGATGGCGCTCGGCGAGGTGCGCCTGCGCGACGTGATGCGGGTGATGCAGCGCGAGATGGCGACGGGCGTGGCGCTCGGCACCATCCTGGCGCTGATCGGGATGGCGCGCATCAGCCTCTGGCAGGTGCTGTTCGGGACCTACGGAAGCGAGGCGGCGCTGATCGCCACCACGGTGGGCTTGAGCCTGGTGGGCGTCGTCTCGTGGGGGACGCTGTCCGGCTCGATGCTGCCGTTCGTGCTGCGCTCGTTCCGCTTCGACCCGGCGAGCGCGTCCGCTCCCTTCGTCGCGACGCTGGTCGACGTCTCGGGGCTGGTGATCTACTTCAGCGTCGCCAAGGTGGTGCTGCGCGGGACGCTGCTGTAGTCGCCTCGCATCACCAGCGCAGCGGCACCTTCGCGAAGCCCATCACGCTCGTCATGTGGACGCGCTCGAGGCCGGCGTCGTCGACCTCCCAGCGCGGGACGCGCGCGAGCCACTCCTCGAGCGAGACGCGGCTCTCGAGCCGCGCGAGGGCCGCCCCCAGGCACTTGTGCACGCCGTGGCCGAACGCGAGCTGGAGGGGGATCTCGCGCGCGATGTCGAAGCGGTCGGCGTCCGGGAACTCGCGCTCGTCGCGGCAGGCTGAGCCGGTGAGCAGCAGCACGCGCGCGCCGCGCGGGAGCTTCTCGCCGTGGAGCTCGACGTCGCGCGTCAGCGAGCGGCCCTGGTACTGCGAGGGCGGCCAGTAGCGCAGCGCCTCCTCGACGGCGCCAGGGATGCGCCGTGGCGCGCGGGCGAGCGCCTCGCGCGCCTCGGGATGGCGCGCCAGCAGCACCATCGCGTTGCCGAGCAGCTTGGTCACCGTCTCGTTCCCCGCGCCCGAGAGCAGCCCGGTGAAGCCGATGATCTCGCCGTCGCTGAGGCGCGTGCGGCCGCCGCCGTCGTCGCGCTCGATCTCGGCGCCGAGCAGGCCCGAGACGAGGTCGTCGCCGGGCCGCCTGCGGCGCTCGGCGACGAGCTCGCTGAAGTAGGCCCGCATGTGCGCGTGCGCCTCGAGCGCGGCGCGCGGCAGGGCTGGCGAGTCGGGGTCGCGCGTCAGCGAGGCGTCGGTCCACTCGCGCACCATCTGCCGATCGGCGGCGGGCACCCCGAGCAGCGTGCTGATCGTCTCGATCGGGAGCACCCCAGCGAATGCGCTCACGAACTCGCAGCGGCCGGCCTCGACCAGCGGCTCGATCAGCCGCACCGCGAGCGCGCGGATCGCGGGCTCGAGCGCAGCCATCGCGCGCGGCGTGAAGACCTTGCCGACGAGCTTGCGCAGCCGCGTCTGCCGCGGCGGGTCCATGAAGATCATCATCGGCATCGCCTCGAGCAATGCCGGGTCGATGTCCTGCACGAGCGTGCCGCGCGCGGAGCTGTACGTGGTGGGATCCAGCGACGCGTCGAGAACGTCGCGCCAGCGCGACAGCGCGTAGAAGCCGAGCCGCTCGTTGTGGTGGGCGGGCGCGTGGTCGCGCAGCCAGCGATAGGTGGGGTAGGGGTCCTCGTGGAAGGCGTACGCGTAGGGATCGAGCTCGGTCACGCGCGGGCACGCAGGCTCTCTGCGTCGAAGCGCACCGGGAGCCGATCCGGACCGCGAAAGGCGAGGCCGACCACCGCGCAGTCGGCGCCGGGCTCGAGGCGCAGGCCGGGCAGCCGGTCGAGCAGCGCGTCGAGGGCCACGCGCGCCTCGAGCTCGGCGAGCCGGGAGCCCGCGCAGTAGTGCTTGCCGAAGCCGAAGGCGACGTGATCGCTGGGCGCGCGCTGCAGGTCGAAGCGGTCGGGGTCGGGGAAGCGCGTCTCGTCGCGGTTGGCCGAGCCGATCGCGAGGGTCAGGTCGGTCCCGGCCGGCACCTCGACACCCGATAGCGTCACAGGCGCCAGCGTCTCGCGCGTGACGATCTGCACCGGCGACTCCCAGCGCAGCGTCTCGTCGAGCACGGCGGGCAGCAGCGAGCGATCCGCGCTCACCTCCTCGAGCTGCTCCGGGTGGGTCAAGAGCGCGAACAGCGCGCTCCCGATCAGGTGGTAGGTGGTCTCGGCACCCGCCACCACCAGCAGCCGCAGGAAGCTCACCACCTCCTCGTCGCTCAGGCGCGCCCCCTCGACTTCGGCGTGCGCGAGGCGGCTGATCAGGTCGCCGGTCGGCGCGGCGCGGCGCGCGGCGAGGAACGGCCCCAGGTACTCGGCGAGCGTGCGCGACGCGGCGAGGCCGCGCGCCGGATCGCGGGCGATGCCGATCAGGTCGATCGCCCAGCGGTGCACCTGCGCCCAGTCCTCGTCGGGCAGCCCGAGGATGCCGGCGAAGACCTTGAGCGGATAGGTGAAGCTGAACTCGGACACCAGGTCCGCGCTGCCGCGTCGCGCGAAGCGGTCGATCAGCTCGTGCGCGATCGACGCGACGACGGCCGGGAAGTCGCCGCGCAGCGCGCGCGGCGCGAGCGCCGGGGTCACGATGTTGCGGTGGCGCAGGTGCTCGCGCCCGTCCATCTCGACGATGGTGCGGCCCATCACGAGGCTGATCGCCTTGGCGTTGGAGCGGTTCGAGAAGAGCGAATCGTTGCGCAGCGCCTCCCGAACGTCGTCGTGGCGGGTCACGAACCAGGTCGTCCCCACCATCCAGCCGACCGGCTGCACCGGGCACTCGCGCCGCATGCGCTGGTACACGGCGTAGGGATCGCGCAGCGCCATCAGGTCGGAGGTGCCGAAGAGCTCGGCGCTCGGGACGGCTGCGAGTGTCACGCGGCGTCTCCTCCCCGCGCGGCCAGCAGGCGGTAGAGCGCCGTCAGCGCGTGCGGGGTGGCGTCGGGCTCCGGGTCCTCGAACAGGTAGAACGAGACGAACAGGCGCGTCATCCACTCGACCAGCCGGTGGCTCGTGACGGCCCCGCTGCGCACCAGCGCGGTCTCCTCGAGCATCGGGCCGAGCGGTCCATGGAACGCGCCCACCAGCTCCGACAGCCGCGCGCGGATCCCCTCGAGCACGAGGGCGGGATCGCTCTCGAGCAGGCGCTGCAGGGCGGGGTGGGCGCGCACCGCGCGGATCGCGTGGTCGACCATCGCGCGCAGCCGCTCCTCGCCGGCGGGCGCCGCGCGCACCGCCGCGAGCACGCGTTCGAAGAAGCGCTCGGCCTCGCGCTGCGCCAGCGCGTCGAGCAGCGCCTCGCGAGTCTGGAAGTAGCGGTAGAGCGTGCCGCGCGAGACGCCGGCGCTGCGGCTGACGTCGCTCATCGCGAGCTTCGCGAGGCCGTGGCGCGCGACGGCTTGGACCGCCCCATCGAGGATGCGGACACGCGTGCCGTCGCTCGGGGCTCGCTCCGCGGCGCTCATGCAGCCGATTGGAACAGATTAGACAGGATTCGTCAATCTGTTTAATCCATTGCCGGCGGACCGATCCCGTCGATCAGTCCCCAATCCAGGGCAGTCCGCGCGTCGATCCGCGCGCCGGTGAGCGCCAGCCACGCGGTGCGCCGCCGGCCGATGCGGCGCGGCAGGCTCACCGTGCCGCCGGCTCCCGGGACCAGGCCCAGAGCCAGCTCGGGAAGCTCGAAGCAGGCGTCCTCGCGCGCGACCACGCGCGCTGCGAAGGCCGGCAGCTCGATGCCGGCGCCGACGCACGCGCCGTGGAGCTCGGCGCGAACGCGCTCGGCGAGCCCGGCGAGCAGCCGCGCGGGACTGCGCGTGATGCGGATCGCGTGCGCCGTCGCGGGGTCCGGCCGCGTGCCGAACTCGTCGAGGTCGCCGCCGCTGCAGAAGGCCGGGCCGGCACCGTCGAGCACCACCTCGCGGATCGACGCATCGGCGGCCGCCAGGCCGAGCGCCTCGACGAGCGCGTCGCGCATCGCGGCGGACCAGGCGTTGCGCTTCTCGGGGCGGTTGAGCGTCAGGCGCAGCGCGGCGCCCGCGCGGCGCACCAGGATGGCCGGCGCAGAGGACGCTTGCTCGGGTCGATGCGCTGCGCGCGCCGCCCGCCACGCCGCGAACTCGGGCCCGGCCTGCAGCGTCGAGTAGGCGAACGACTCGGCGGCGAGCCCCGCTTCGAGCTCGCGGCGCTCGGCGTCGCGCAGCAGCTGCACGAGCGCCTGCGACGCGAGCGGGGCCCGGCGCACCGTCGCGCGCATGGCAGCCAGCTCCGACTCTGCGCGCGCCACGACGTCGAAGCGCTCCAGCCACGCGGCGGCGCCGGGCGCGAGCTTGCGCTCGGGGGCGAACGCGATCGTCGGGCAGGGGAGGGCGGCCAGCGCAGCGCTCGCAGCTCCGGGGTCCGGGGGCGGCTCCTTCCCCGCGCAGAAGTCGACGACCAGTGCTGGCTCGCCCGTGGCGGGCGACCAGCTCTCGAAGGCGTCCGGCGAGCGCAGGCGATCGATCGCTTCCGCGAGGAGGAGCGCCGGCGCGGGCGCCCCGCTCAAGCGTCGCCCGCCAGCTCGGCGCGGAGCCGCCGCCGCACCAGCTTGCCGGTCTCGTTGTAGGGGAGCCGATCGCGGAACTCGATGCGCTCGGGCGCGCGCGACGAGCGCAGCCGCGCGCGCACCCAGTCGCGCAGCTCCTGCGCGCTGACGGATGCGCCAGCGCGCGGCACCACCACCGCCGCCACGGCCTCGCCCCACTGCTCGTCGGGGACGCCCACCACCGCGCAGTCGGCCACCGCGGCGTGCGCGAGCAGGACCTCCTCGATCTCGCCGGGCGAGAGGTTCTCGCCGCCGCGCACGATCACGTCGTCGATGCGCCCCTCGACGAACAGGAAGCCCTCGGCATCGAGGCTGCCGCCGTCGCGCGTCGCGAACCAGCCGCCGGGCCCGAGCTGGCTGCCGCGCTCGAGGTACTCGCCCGCCACCTGCTCGCCGCGCACGTGGATCTCGCCGCGCTCGCCGGCGGCGACCGGCTTGCCGTCCGGGTCGCGGATCTCGACCTCGACGCCGGGCAGCGCGCGCCCGACCGAGGCGAGCCGGCGCCGCGCGCCCGCGTCGGCGCTCGCGGCGGCCGCGCGGTGCTCCTCGGGCCCGAGCAGTGCGATCGTCGAGCTGGTCTCGGTGAGCCCGTAGGCGTTGGTGAAGTCGACCTGCGGCAGACGGCGCATCGCGCGCTCGATCACCGGCAGCGGCATCTTGCCGCCGCCGTAGGAGAGCGCGCGCAGCGCGGGGAGGGCGCCGCCCTCGGCCTCGAGGGCCTCGGCGATGCGCGCCAGCATGGTCGGCACCACGAAGGCATGCGTCACCGCTTCTGCGCGCGCGAGCTCGATCCAGGCGCGCGCGTCGAAGTGCGGCAGCTGCACGATGCGCCGGCCCGCGTAGACCGAAGACAGGATCGCGGCCATGCCCGCGACGTGATAGGGGGGTACACTGACGAGAGTCGCATCGTCGGGACCCGCGCAGCCGAACTCGACGCTGCCGAGCACGTACGAGACCAGGTGCTTGTGGCGCAGCACGGCCGCCTTCGGCGCGCCCGTGGTTCCGCTGGTGAAGAGCAGGACGGCGATCGCCTCCGGATCCATGTCCCAATCCGGCTCGGGCGCCGGCGTGCTGCGAACGCGCGCGAGGAAGGCGTCGCGCGCCAGGATCGCGAGCGAGGCACGGCCGGCGAGACGGCCCGCGCGCTCGGCGTCGGTCACCAGGAACGCCGGGGCGATGCGCGCGAGCAGCGCGTCGATCTCGGCGTCGGTGGCGCGGTAGCTGAGCGGCGCGAAGGGCAGCCCCGCCCAGGCGCTCGCGAAGAGCGCGACCGGGACGGCGGGGCTCGTGACGTCGAGCAGTGCCGCGTGGCGTGCACCCGACTCGCGCAGCGCGCGGGCGCCGGCGCCGGCGGCGGAGAACAGCTCGTCGAAGCGCAGCGACTGGCCCTCGCAGCGCACCGCGACGCGCTCGCCGAAGCTCGCGCACGCCATCTCGAGCAGCACCGCGAGGTTCACGGGCGTGGCGTCAGTCGGACGAGGGGAGGGGCTTGGCTCCCTTCACCACGAGCGGTGCTCCCGCGGCGGCGAGCGAGCCCGCCCCGGGCTTGGTGCAGAGCAGCTCGAGATCGCCCGCCGCGTTGACGTAGCGCTTGCCGATCTGCGTGCCCTCGCCCTTCTGCGCGGCCTGCGGCGAGGGCCCGCCGGCGCCGAGCGGCAGCATCGACGCCCCGCCGCAGGTCACCTCGACCTCGTGAGCGGGCGCCTGGATCACCATCACCTCGGTCGCGCAGACCGCGCTGCGCAGGCGGGTGCCGGGCTTCAGGACGGGCACGCGGCTCCTCTCGTTTCCAGGGCTGACAGCTCGTTATTCTTCCGCAGCGCGCCCTCTGCGCCAAGGAGCCCATGCGCGACGCGAGCTGCGAGATCGCTCGCTCCGGACCCGCGGGCGAGTACGCGGCCGAGCTGCTCGGATCGCTCGGGTTCGGCGTCGCCCGCCGTGCGGCGGCTCCCGAGCCGCACGCGGCGCTCACCTGGGCGCGCTGCGGCGGCATGGCGCTCAGCGGCTTCGCCGACGGCCCGCCGCGCAGCGAGGCCGCCGGCGTCGCGCTGGTCGCCGAGGGCGCGGCCCAGGCGCTGCGCGCGGTGGCGGCGCGCCGCGGCGTCGACCTCGCGCTCGACGGGCCGGCGCTGCTCGGCGAGCGCGCCGCGCTGCTCGGGCTCGCGCGGCGCGGGCGTGAGTCGGCGGGGGGAGCCTGTCGCTTGCTGCGCGCGGCCGACGGCTGGATCGCCGCGAGCCTCGCGCGTCCCGACGACCTCGCCTCGCTGCCCGCCTGGCTCGGCGAGGGCGCCATCGACGAGCCGTGGTACTTCGTTGCCGAGCGCGTGCGCGCGCGGCCGCTGGCCGCGACGGTCGAGCGCGCGCGGCTGCTCGGGCTTCCCGTCGCGGGGCTGGCGCAGCCCGCACGCCGTGCGCCGCGCTGGATGCGCGTCGCGGCGCGCGGCGCGGAGCGCGCCGCCCGGACCCGGCCGCTCGTCGTCGACCTCTCGTCGCTGTGGGCGGGCCCGCTGTGCGCGCAGCTCCTCCGCATCTCCGGGGCGCACGTCGTGAAGGTCGAGAGCGCGGCGCGTCCCGACGGCGCGCGCGCGCAGCCGGCCTTCTTCGCGCTGCTGAACCAGGGCAAGGAGTCCGTCGTCCTCGACTTCACCTGCGCGCAGGGACGCGCCGCGCTCGAGCGCCTCGTCGCCGAGGCGGACGTCGTCGTCGAGAGCGCGCGGCCGCGCGCGCTGGCGCAACTCGGCGTCGACGCCGAGGCGCTCGTCGCGGCGCGACCCGGCCTGGTGTGGGTGGCAATCAGCGGCTACGGCCGCCGCGAGCCGGGTGCGAGCTGGGTCGCGTTCGGCGACGACGCGGCAGCGGCGGCGGGCCTGCCCGCGCTCGCCGGAGCGGATGCGCCGGTCTTCTGCGCCGACGCCGTGGCGGATCCGCTGACCGGCCTCCACGCGGCGCTGGCGGCGCTCGCGAGCCTCGAGCGCGGCGGCGGCGTGCTGCTCGACCTGGCGCTGCGCGACGTCGCTGCGCAGGCCGCGCGCTTCGCCGGCGCGGGCGCCGGAGCGCGCGTCGTCGCAGCCGCGGTGGGCTTCGAGGTCGAGGTCGGCGGCGTGCGACAGCCCGTGCTGGCGCCGCGCTCGCGCGCCGGCGCGAGGAGCTAGGTTCCCTTCGGCCGCGTCCCGATCACGCCCGAGGCCTCGAGCTCGTCGAGCTCCCCGTCCGCGAGCGCGAGCAGCTCGCGCAACACCTCGCGGCTGTGTTCGCCGAGCGTCGGTGCAGGCCGGCGCAGCCAGCGCGCGACGCTCGCGTAGCGGAACGGCACGCCGGGGAACGGCTGGCGGCCGACGACCGGATGGGCCAGCTCCTCGAAGAAGCCGCGCGCGGCGAGCTGCGGGTGCTGGCTCGCGAGCCGCGGATCGAAGACCGGCGCTACCGGCACGCCCGCGGCGGCCAGCGCCGCGACCGCCGCCTCGCGCTCGCGCGCCGCGAACCAGGGGCGCAGCTCGGCGTCGATCTGGTCGTGCGCGGCGCGCCGGCCGGCGAGCGTGTCGAGCGCGGCATCGCACGCCCAGGCGGGCCGCCCGAGCAGATCGACCAGCGCGCGCCACTGCGCGTCGCCCGCCACCGCGAGCGCGAGCCAGCGCTCGTCGCCGGGCGTGCTCCCTGCGCACGGGTAGAGTCCCTGCGGCGCCGACTCGGGAGAGCGGTTGCCCATGCGCGACAGCAGCCTGCCGTAGGCGGTGTACTCGACGATCTGCTCGGCGGCGGCGTTGAGGGCGCCCTCGACCATCGTGCACTCGACGTGGTGGCCGCGGCCGCTCGCCTCGCGCTCGGCCAGCGCCACCAGCAGCGCGAAGGCCGCGTGCATGCCCGCCAGCGGATCGCACGGCCCGCGCTGGATGCGCGGCTGGTCGTCGGGATGTCCGGTGATCCACGCCATGCCGGTCATCTGTTCCATGGTCTGCGCGAAGCCGGTGCGCTCGCGCCAGGGCCCGTCGAGACCGAAGGCCGGCATGCGCACGTAGATCGCGCGCGGGTTGGCGGCGCGCAGCGCCGGCCAGTCGAGGCCGAACTGCTCCATCACGCGCGGCGTGAAGTTCTCGACCAGCGCGTCGGCGCGCGCGACCAGGCGCAGCGCGAGCGCGCGGCCGCGCGGGTGGGCGAGGTCGAGCGCCAGACCGCGCTTGTTGGTGTTCGACGCCAGGAAGAACGGGCTCCACTCCCACCAGCGCTCGCGCGCGCGAAAGGCCCCGGCCATCATGCGCATGCCGTCGGGCCGCGCCGTCGATTCGACGTGGATCACGTCGGCGCCGAGCGCGGCGAGCATGTGGGTTGCCGACGGTCCCGCCCACCATGCGGTGAAGTCGAGGATGCGGAGGCCGTCGAGCGGAAGGCGGCGCTCTGCGGGCGGCGCACGGCGCTCGCGTGGTCCCCAGCCGATCCGGCCGGTGTGCTCGCCGAGGCTGGGCGCCGGTCGCGGCGGCGGCGGCCGCTCGCCGTCGATCCGATACGGCGGGCGCGGCATGCGGAAGCGGCCGGTCGGGTCGCTCGCGAACGCCTCGCGCGCCACGAGCTGCTCGTGCTCGAGGACGGCGCGGCCGTCGTTCACGGGCGACACCGGGATGCGCAGCAGCGAGGCGCGCTCGACGATCTCGGCGGTCGGGTGCTTGCGGGTGAAGGCGTGGACCAGCGCCTGCCACTCGTCGAAGCGAGCCAGGCGACCCGTCACCTGCGCGAGCGACGCGTCCTCGCGCAGCTCCGGGCGCTCGATCAACAGCAGGAAGTCGGAGAACTGCTGCGCCGAGTTGGTGCAGAAGCCGACCCAGCCGTCGGCGCTCGGCTCGATCGAGGGCGTCTCGACGCTCTGCGGCAGGCCGCGCGTCGCGGGGCGGCCCATCAGGCCGTGGAACAGCTCGAGATAGTTGCTGGCGGCGATGTGGATGCACTCGAGCAGCGAGAAGTCGACGCGCTCGCCTTGCCCCGTCGCGCGCGCGCGCTGCACGGCCGCCAGCGCGGCCACCGCGGCGAAGGTGCCGCCCACCCACTCGCCGATGCGCCCGCCGGCCTGGAAGGGCTCGCGGCCGCGCAGGCCGCGCGTCGCGATCGAGCCGCCCTCGGCTTGCAGCGTGAACTCGGTCGCGGCGCGCCCGGAGAGCGGGCCGCCGCGACCGAACGGCGTGATCGAGAGCACCACCAGGCCGGTCGGCAGCGCCAGCCGATCGAGCTCGCCGCTCTCGACGATGAGGTCGGCGGCGTCGATCAGCTCGAGCACGCCGGCGTCCGCCGGCCGACCCACCACGGCGCGCTTCGAGTGGTGCAGGAAGCGGAACAGCGCGGCGTCCTCGCCGCGCAGCTGCGCGCCGGTCGCGGACCAGCGCCGCAGCGGGTCGCCCTCGGGCGCCTCGACCTTCACGACGTCGGCGCCGGCGTCCGCGAAGAGCTTCGTGCAGTAGGCGCCGGCGATGCCGCTGGAGAGATCGATGATCCGCAGGTCGCGCAGTCCGTGCACGGGCGCCTCGTTTCGGATAGCGTGAGCGGCCGTCCAGCCGCTGGAAGGAGCCTGCCATGTCCGCACCGTCCGCGCCCTTCGGAGAACCCCGCAACCTGATCGACGGCCGCCTGGTCGGCTCGAGCAGCGGGGCCCGCTTCGACAACGTGAACCCCGCCACCGAGGCCGTGATCGGGGTGTGCGCCGACGGCACCAAGGACGACATGGAGGCCGCGATCGCCGCGGCGCGCCGCGCCTTCGACACGACGTCCTGGTCGACGGATCCGGCGCTGCGCCAGCGCTGCCTGGTGCAGCTCCACGCCGCGCTGGTCGAGGCGCGCGAGGAGCTGCGCCGCATCGTCGTCGCCGAGGCCGGCTCGCCGGTGCTGCTGACCTACGGCGTGCAGCTCAACAGCTCGATCGACGACCTGCGCTACTGGGCCGAGCTGGCGGCCTCGTATCCCTACGAGCAGCGCATGGCCGACGGCTCCTTCATGGGGCAGCCGCAGCGGCGCATCCTGCGGCGCGAGGCGGCCGGCGTGGTGGGCGCCATCACGCCGTGGAACTTCCCGCTCTACCTGAACCTCACCAAGCTCGGGCCCGCGCTCGCCGCCGGCTGCACGATCGTGCTGAAGCCCGCGCCCGACACGCCGTGGAGCGCGACCGCGATCGGACGCTTGGTCGCCGAGAAGACCGAGATCCCCCCCGGCGTCGTCAACATCGTTGCGTCGTCCGAGCACCGGCTCGGCGAGATGCTGGCCTCCGACCCGCGCATCGATATGGTGACCTTCACCGGCTCGACGGCGACCGGCCGCCGCGTGATGGAGCTCGCCTCGGCGACCGTCAAGAAGATCTTCCTCGAGCTCGGCGGCAAGTCGGCGAGCGTGATCCTCGACGACGCGCCCGCCCCCGCGTTCGCGGGAGGCGTGCTCACCTGCACGCACGGCGGGCAGGGCTGCGCGATCACCACGCGCATGCTCGTGCCGCGTTCGCGCTACGAGGAGGCGGTGGAGACGCTGCGCACCGCGTTCCAGGGCTTCAAGTACGGCGACCCGACCGATCCCTCGGTGCTGCAGGGCCCGCAGATCAGCCGCCGGCAGCAGGAGCGCGTGCTTGGCTACATCGAGAAGGGCAAGCGCGAAGGCGCGCGCTGCCTGGTCGGCGGCGGGCGCCCCGCGCAGCTCGCGAAGGGCTTCTACGTCGAGCCGACGCTCTTCGTCGACGTCGATCCCGACTCGACGATCGCCCAGGAGGAGATCTTCGGGCCCGTGCTCGCGGTGATCCCGTTCGCGGACGACGACGAGGCGGTGCGCATCGCGAACAACTCGATCTACGGCCTCTCGGGCGCGGTGACCTCGGCGAGCGAGGAGCGCGCGCTCGCCGTGGCGCGGCGCATCCGCACCGGCACGATCGGGGTCAACGGCGGCATGTGGTTCGGGGTCGATTCGCCCTTCGGCGGCTACAAGCAGAGCGGCCTCGGCCGCGAGAACGGCCAGATGGGCTTCGAGGAGTACCTCGAGACCAAGCTGATCGCGCTGCCGGGAAAATGACCCGTCGCGAGGCCGGAGTTGCGCATTGCTGATGGCCCCAAGGGGTCCGCTCGCGAGCGCGCTGCCACCCGCGCCTCTCTTTCGACACCCACCAACCAGGAGGGACGCCACCACGTGGCGGCGAAAGGGAGAGGTGCGGACGATGAGCGAGACTCGCAGCAGGCGGCAGGCGCCGGGCGGGCGCAGCGGCGAATCGCTGCGCGCCCTCCTTCTTGGGCTGGCACTGGGACTCACGTTGCTGCTCGCCGGCGGCAGGGCCGGCGCGACACCGATCACGATCGGCGGGGCGGGCGGGCCCGCCTTCAGCGTCGATCCGATCTACTTCAAGGGCTTCGGCGTGTTCGGCCTGACGGGGCCCGGCACGAGCATCGACTTCACGGCGTCGGCGCCGGTTCCGTTCCTCTCGGCCGCGAGCGGGTCGGGCGTCGATCTGTCGGTGTCGCAAGGGCTGCTCCAGCCGCCGTACCAGCATCCGCAGGACCCGGCCAACTCGGAGAATCCGTTCACCAACGGCAGCGTGCCGTCCAACCCGACGGCGGCCGTGCCGTTCGTGGCCGACTCGATCTGGACGATCCACAACAACACGGGTCGCGCCCTCGACGACGTGCTGCTGCTGTTCACCAAGACGATCGCGCAGCCCGGCTATCCGGCCGTCGACGTGGCCCTCGACGACTACCTGTACGACGTGATCAAATTCACCAGCACGGACGAGACGGTGCGCTACTACGGCGCCATCCCCCTCGGCGACATCGGCATCGGCAAGGACGTGGCGATCCGGGTGCGCTACATCGTCGCCGGCGCGTTGCCCATCTTCGGAGGCCAGTACGTGATGCCGCCGCTCGGCCTGGCCGGCCTCGAGGGGGGCCACTACGTCCCGGAGCCCGAGACCGCGGCGCTGCTCGCCGCGGGGCTGGCCCTGCTCGCCGCCGCCCGGGGCCGCCGGTGAAGTGCTCGACAGCCGCCGCCGCGCTCGCGGCGGCCCTGCTGGCGCTGCCTGGTGTCGGGAGCGCGGCGGACGACGCGCTGCGCGCGCGCGCCGAGCGGCTCGCGGCGGCAGGACACTGCGAGGAGGCGCTGAAGGCGCTCGGCGAGATGGCGGCGAGGGCGCCGCTCGACGCGCGCGCGGAGGTCGTCAAGGGCCAGTGTCAGATCCGCCTCGAGCGCTACGAGGAAGCCGTCGCGTCGTTGGAGCGCGCCCGCGCGCTCGACCCGCACCTCCCGCTGATCGACCTCCAGCTCGGCATCGCGCGCTTCCACGCGGGGGACTCGGCCGGCGCGCAGCGCGCCTTCGCCGACGCGCGCGCCGCCGGCACGACGCGCCCCGAGCTCGACTTCTACGAGGCGCTGCTGCGGCTCCAGGCCGGCCAGGATGCCGCCGCCACCGCGCGCGCCTTCGAGCGCGCCCGCCGCGAGCGCCCTGCGGAGTTCGATCCGGCGGCCTCGTACTACGCAGGCCTGGCGTGGAGCTCGGCCAACGACGCGCAGCGCGCCCGCGAAGCGCTGCAGCGCGTGATCGAGCAATCGCCGGGGACGCCGTGGGCCGCGGCCGCGCAGCGCGCGCTCGACCGCCTCGGGGCGGGGCCGGCGGCGCCGGGTCTCTGGGTGCGCCTGCAGGCGGGCATGGAGTGGGACAGCAACGTCGCCTTCCTCGGCAACGGCCTTGCGACGCCCGATCAGATCAGCTCGAAGTCGGACGTGCGCGGCGTCTGGTCGGCCGACGTCGGGAGCGAGCTCTGGCGGCGCGGCGGCTGGGCGCTCGGAGCGCGCGCCTTCTACTACGGCTCCGCCCACGTCCGCGACTCGGAGTTCGACCTCGAGTTCCCGGGGGCCGCCGCCTGGGTGGACCGCGAGACGAGCGAGCGCTCGCTGTTCCGGCTCGAGTCCGGCTTCGGCTACGGCTGGCTGGGCTACGACCCCTACGTGGCCTCGTGGTTCGCGACGCCGCAGTGGTTCCTCGACCAGGGACGCTGGGGCGTGACGCGCTTCTACTCGGCCTTCACGGTCGACAACTTCCTCTCGGATCACAACGGCGGCGGCTCGGGCTTTCCCGGCTCCAACGACTCGCGCAACCGCGACGGCTGGGGCGTGATCCCGGGCATCGACCACCGCGTCCTGCTGCGCGATGGCGCGACCGAGCTGCGCGGCGGCGTGTTCGGCGAGCACTACGACGCCAAGGGCCGCGACTGGGACTTCTGGGGCGTCGGCGTGCACGGCGGATTCCGGCAGGAGCTGCCGTGGCGGCTCGCGCTCGACACCGAGGCGCGCTACGCGCATCGCCCGTTCTCCCATCCGTCGACCTACGAGGTGCCGCCCTCGAACCACGACCGCAGCGACGACTTCGTCGAGGTCGACGTGCACCTCGAGCGCCCGATCACCGATCGCCTCACGGCTTCGGTCCGCTACGACTACCTGCGCAACTTCAGCAACGTCGACGTCTTCGACTACGACCGCCACCTCGTCGGCGCCTATCTGACCTACTTCTGGCAGAAGCGCCCGGGAGCCCATCCGTGACCCGATCTGCACTCGCTCTGGTTCTCGCGTCCGGGCTCGCATTCGCCGCGTCGGCGCGCGCCGACACGATCCGCGGACCCGGCGTCGCCGTCTGCGACGACTCCGCGCGGCCGCTGATCGGCCACGTCGTGGCTGCGTCGGGCTCGGTCTCCGCCACCTGGCAGGACTGCCCGCCGCGCGCACTGGGCTGCGACGACGCGGTGCGCGTGGGCGACCAGCTGACGACCGGGCCCGGCGCGCGCGTGGCGTTCCAGGCCGACGAGCTCTACGTGCAGCTCGCGCCCGAGTCGGCCGTGCAGATCGCGAAGACGGCGCAGGGCGCCCCCGACCTCACGCTGCTGCGCGGCCGGCTGCGCGCCATCGACCAGCAGGAGGTCGAGGTCGGCCCGCCGCACCGCATCGCCACGTCGCAGGCCGAGAGCCTGGCGCGCGGCAACGACACCGAGGCGTTCGCCGGCGGCTCGGGCAGCGGCCTGTGCGAATGGGCGGTGCCGATCGAGGTGCGGAGCCTCCCGGGCGGAGCGCTCGCGACCGCGCACCCCGGCCAATGCGTGGGCTCGACGGGTGGCGCGGTTGCGGGCGGAGCGCTCGCGGTCTCGCTGACCGACGTCGAGAGCTGCTCGATCGCCGACACGCGCGACCTCTCGCCGATCGACGTCGCCGGGGGCCCGCCCGGCGTCGAGTTTCCGCCGACGCCGCCGCCGGTCCCGCCGCCGCCATTCTGCGTGGCGGGCTCGTGCGGCCCCGGCCCCAGCCACGTTCCCGTCGTCGAGTCCCCGGCCGGCTACGAGCCGCCGCCGTAGCGGCGAGCGCGGGGGGCGCTCCCCGCGCGCTCAGGTGTAGAGGCCCGGATAGAGCGTTGCGTCGGGCGTGTAGGCCGGGAAGATCGCTCCGAGGTTCGACAGGCCCATGTGTCGGTCGAGCGCCTCGGAGAATGCGTCGCGGACGTCGGTGGTGACCGCGAGGTCGATCGACTCGAACAGCTGCTGCGGTCCGAGGCCCGGCCAGATCTGATCGCGAAGCATCACGCGGCCGCCGTGGATGCCGCCGCCGAGGGCGAACATCACGCCGCCGTGGCCGTGGTCGGCGCCGCCCCCGCCGTTCTCCTGGGCGCGCCGGCCGAACTCGGTCACCGTCATCAGCAGCGTGCGGTCGAGGTCGCCGCCGAGATCGGTCGCGAACGCCGCGAGCGCCTGCGCCAGGGTGCTGGCGCTGATCGGCAGCAGGCGGTCGATGTCGCCGTGATGGTCCCAGCCGCCCGAGTCGATCGCCACCACGCGGACGCCGATGTCGGCCTTGATCAGCGCCGCCAGGTCGCGCAGGGCGCTCGCGAGCGGCGTCCCCGGATACGAGACCGACGTGCTGGTGTTCACCGAGCGAAGCACCTGCTCGGTGGAGAACGCGAGCGCGGCTGCGTCGGCGAGCAGCCCACCGGATGCCCCTTGGATGGCCGTGATCGCCTGGCTCTCCTGGGTCTGGAAGGTGCCGATCAGCTGGAGCGAGGCGAGCGAGCTGAATGCCAGCGTCGGCACGCCGCCCACCAGCGACTTGACGGGTCGCGGCGCGAGCGTGATCGCGGCGAACGAGGAGCTCAGGCCTGCGGCCGCGAGGTAGCGGTTCAGCCAGCCTTCGGTGATCGTCTTGTCGGCCGTCCCGTACTCGACGAAGTCCTGGGTGTCGAAGTGCGAGCGCGAGGCGTCCGGCGTGCCGGCCGCGTGGATGATCGCGAGGTCTCCGCTCTGGAAGAACGGCAGCAGGGGCGCGAGCGAGGGGTGCAGCCCGAAGAACCCGTCGAGCTCCAGCAGCGAAGCCGTCGGCAGCCCGATCGAGGGCCGCAGCTGGAGGTAGTACGGGTCGCCGTGGGGCGCCACCAGATTGAGGCCGTCTGCGGCCCCGCGCTGGAACAGCAATACCAGGACGGGGTCCGACGCCGAAGCGCGCGCGCGCGCCGAGCGCAGCAACGCCGGCGGCGCCAGCAGCGCGGCCATGCTCACGGAGGCCGTCTTCAGGAACTGGCGTCGGGTCCACATCGTCCGGCTCTCCCAACCATCAGTGCTTCATGAACTCGGGGCTCGCGAGCAGCGTGGCCGCAGCCTCCTTCTGGTGCGACCACGCAGGCAGCTGCGCGAGCATCGCCACCACCCCCGAACGCGTCGCGCTCGAGACGCTGTCGCGGAAGAAGCGAGCGGTCAGCTCGTCGACCAGCGCGGCGCCGTCCGTGCTCGACGGAGCCAGCGGTGCAAAGCCCCACATGCCGCTCGCGGCCCGGTACGCCGCGTTGACGCGGGACAGGAAGGCGCCCTGGCCCGCCCAGGGAACGGAGGTCTCCGGGTAGCCGGTCGGCGGCGCCGCCTCGTAGAGGTGCTCGCCCATCTCGGTCAGCGTGCTCATGCCGAGCCGCGCGAAGGTGGCGTCGTCGGCGACGCCGACGGCGCGCGCCAGGCTCGCCATGTAGACCAACGGCCGCTTGACGCGCGTGCGGAAGCCGACGCCGAGCATGAACTCCTTCGAGGTGAGGATGGTGCGCATCACCTCGCGCAAGTCACCGTCGGTGGCCAGGAAGGTCTGCTTCGCGCGCTGCACGAGTGGCTCGGGAGGCGGCTCGGAGAGGAAGCGCTGGCACAGCTCACGGCTCAGGTGGTCGGCGGTGGCGGGGTGACGCGACAGAAAGTCGATCACCGCCTCGCCGTTGCTGATGTCGCCGCCGGCCGGGATCTGGAGCTGTCCCATGATGCTCTTCGCGCCCGTGTCGTGGCCCGCGTCGAGGTAGACGAAGCCGAGATCCGTCGGGTAGATCAGGTAGTCCCTGACCGTGCTCCAGCCCGTGAAGGCGCGCGCGACCTGCTGGATGTCGGTCAGCGTGTAGCCGGCGCCGATGCCGACGGTGTGCAGCTCGAGGATCTCCCGAGCGAAGTTCTCGTTGGGCCCGTAGACGCGGGAGTTGAGCACGAATCCGGGCTTGAAGTTCACGTTGTTGTTCAGGTACTCGAGCATCGCGGCGTGGCCGGTCGTAGCCCGCAGCATGTCGCGGAAGCGACCGAACACGTAGGGCCGGATCGCGTCGCGCTCGTAGGTCACGACGGTCCAGGGCACGATGTTGCCGTCGACGTTGAAGTGGTTGAACCAGAAGTCCGTCAGCACCTGCTCGAGCTGGTGCTTGCTGTAGATCGCGCGCAGCAGCTTGGCCTGGCCGAGCTCGAAGCGCGGCTCGCTCTGGTTGGGCGTGACGTACTCGTTGTAGATGTTGCGCAGGTTGTAGTAGCTCATGTTGATCGCGGGATAGAGCGAGCCGAGCTCGGCCTCGAGCGCCGAGTCGTCGAGCGCCGAGGGATCGAGCTGCTCCGAGATGTACCCCGCGATCCCGAGCTCGTGGATGCGCGCCAAGGACCAGGGATTGGGCCCGTAGCCGATCCGGTCGAGCACCGCCTGCTCGAAGCGGCGCTCCTCCTGGTCGCAGGCGCCGAGCGGCACGAGCATCAGCAACAGCGCGAAGGTCCAGAA
>Ga0335070_10000642_pt1 | contig 39407 bp, 38 predicted proteins | sample Lox_Sample_13_FD_206722 | JGI IMG/M metagenome (GOLD analysis project Ga0335070, IMG submission 206722) | Soil microbial communities from Loxahatchee National Wildlife Refuge, Florida, United States - Lox_Sample_1.3 | ecosystem: Environmental > Terrestrial > Soil > Wetlands | place: USA... | reverse complement strand
GTGCCGGCGTCTTGGCTGGGGAGGGAGGGGCGGCGGTAGACCTTGATGTCTGGATGGCGACGGGCGTTTGGCTTTCTGACGCTGATTTCGATCAACGAGACCTCCTCGTGAGCGGTCGGCCTCCAGGTCTTTTCCTTGCCGATCCCGTAGAGCGCCGCGGCACTGCGGTGGCTGAGGAATGCCCCGGGTCCGTGAAGGAGGATTGCCGCCATCCACCTCCCCTCGCGCGGGAGCTCGGCGCGGCCAACGGAGTAGACCCCGCGGTAGACCCGATACAGGCGTCCACGCCGAAGCCGGTGGGCGATCGCTTCGCGGGAGTATCCGAGCGCAAGGAGCTGGCGGCGCGTGATCACCCCGTGCTGGCGGCGCACCAGCGCCCAAACCTGGGCGCTTGAGTGGCCATCGCTCCTCGATCGTGACGTTGTACGGGCTATAGGCCGTACAAGGTGGCGAGGGAGTGGGATCTCCCCCGCGGCGCGAGGCCTCGCCCCCTTCACTGCCGGTTTTTCCCGACTTACGAAGTCGAGAGGCCGATCGCGAGCAGCGGGAAGGCGAGCATGACGCCGAGGTAGAGGCCCATCAGGGCCCCTGAGGCGATGCTGCCGCTGCGCGAGCGGGCGCTGGCGATCGTCGTGATCAGGAAGATCGCGCCGCCGATTCCGAGGCCGAGCCAGAAGACACCGGGCATGGGCGGAACCCTACAGAAGTGGGGGCCCGGCAGGAATCGGCCGGAAGGTGGCAAAGCGCACACGCATGAACGCGACTTCGGGCAAGAACAGCAAGCTGATCCTGGCGGCGATGATCTTCGCGGTGTCGATGACCTTCATCGACCAGACGATCGTCGCGATCGCGGTGCCGACCCTGCAGGACGACCTCCACATGTCGGCCACCGGGGTGCAGTGGATCATCAACGGCTACCTGCTGGCGCTGGCCGCGCTGTTTGCCTTCGGCGGCCGTCTCGCCGACATCGCCGGCCACCGTCGCATGGTCGTGATCGGGGTCATCACCTTCGCCACCGCCTCCGCCCTCTGTGGCGCCACCCCGACCGGGTCGGGCGCCGAGGCGTGGATGATCGTCTTCCGCGTGATCCAGGGCGCCGGCGCGGCGCTGATGTTCCCGGCGGCGCTGGCGATCGTGCTCGAGGCCTTCCCGGTCGCCCAGCGCGGCCGCGCCCTCGCCCTCTTCTTCGGGATCGCCGGCGGCCTCACCTGCGTCGGCCCGCTGGCCGGCGGCTACCTCACCGAGTGGACCTGGCGGGCCATCTTCTGGGTCAACGTCCCGGTCGCGATCATCGCCCTCGTCCTCACCTGGAAATCGAAGCCCGAGGACGTCAAGCGCCCGGCGCCGCTCGACTACCGGGGCACGGCGCTGATCACCGGCGGCATGGCCCTGCTCGTCCTCGGCCTGCAGCAGTCGAGCATCTGGGGCTGGGGCGACGTCAAGACCTGGGCGGCGATCGCCATCGGCGTCGCCCTGCTCGTCGCCTTCGTCTTCTACGAGCTGAAACTGACCAACCCGCTGCTGCGGCTCGAGGTCTTCAAGGACCGCGCCTTCGCGATCGACAACGTCGTCCTCTTCCTGCTGATGATCCCGTTCGTGCCGCTCTTCTTCTTCGCCAGCATGTACGCGCAGATCTCGCTCGGCGAAAGCGCCCAGCAAACCGGCCTCTACCTCTTGATCTTCTTCGCCGGCTTCGTCCTCGCCTCCCAGCGCGGCGGCCAGATCCTCGACAGGGTCGGCGCCCGACCCGCGGTCGTCTCCGGCTGCGCGATCGCCGCCGGCGGCTTCTTCCTCTGGGGCCACTCGCTGACCGACCTCTCCGTCGACAGCCAGTGGCCGTTCATCGTCGTCGCCGGGATCGGCTGCGGCCTGATCCTCAGCCCGGCCAACACCGACGCCCTCAACCGGGTCGCTAAGGACCGCTACGGCGAGGCGACCGGGATCACGCAGACGGTCCGCAACTTCGGCTCCAGCCTCGGCCTCGCGATCCTCGGCACGATCCTGATCACCGAGAACCGCTCGAACCTGGAGTCGACCCTGGGTGCCAAGGGCGTGCCCAAGGCGGTGGCCGACGAAGTCGCCAAGCAGGTCAGCCAGGGCCCGGCCGGGAACGGCGCCTCGCCCTCCGGCAACGGCCCCCACGCCGAAGCCTTCTACGAAAAGGTGATCCAGCCGGCGCTCGCCCATGACTTCGCCCTCGCCACGCGCACGGTCTTCTACGCGATGGCCGGGGTGATGGCCGTCGCCTTCGTCGTCGCCCTGCTGAAAATGCCGAGCGGCAAAGTCGAGGAGGCGATCGAGGAGGAGCCCCAGCCCGCCGCCGCCGGCCCCGCCTGAGCCACGGGCGGCGCTGATACGTTGCTGCGGGTGAAGAGCCGCGTCACGCTCGTCCCGCTCCTCGCCCTCCTCTTCGCTGCGCTCCTCCCCGCCCTGGCGTCGGCCGCCGGGCCGGCGCCCGAACCCGAAGCGCAGTCGCGCGCCGCCGCCGAAGCCCTCGCCAAGCGCTACGCGCCGATCACGATGCTGCGCGAAGAGGAAGACCCGCCCTGCGAAACCTCGGCCGAGCAGTACGAGCCGACCACGGTCGAGACGATGCTCGGCAACCCGACGGTGACGCTGAACGCCTGGATCCCGGGCAAGGGGCTGATCGCGGTGAAGAAGGCGCCGACCGCGGCCGACATCGCCGGGCTCACCGGCGACTACTACCTCAACCTCGAAGGCGAAGTGCTGGAGGACACCTGCGTCTACGCCCGCGCCTTCAGGAAGCTGGTCGCCGAAGGCAAGGCGCCGCCGGTCACCTACGCCCACATCGCGCGCGAGCAGGGGCACTCCGGCTTCGCCCTGCAGTACTGGTTCTTCTGGTACTTCAACCAGTTCAACGACCTGCACGAGGGCGACTGGGAGGGGATGCAGCTGACCTTCGCCGCCGACTCGCCGAAGCAGGCGCTGGCCGAAGAACCGGGCGAAATCATCGTCTTCCAGCACGCTGGCGGCGAGCGCGCCGACTGGGACGACGAAAAGGTCCAGAAGGAAGGCGACCACCCGATCGTCTACCCGGCCGCCGGCTCGCACGCGACCTTCTACGACTCGGCGGTGTACGTGCAGAACGGGCAGAACGGCTCCGGCCTCGGCTGCGACGTGACCACCGAACCGCTGCGCGAAGTGCGGCCACGGCCGGTCCTCCTGCCCGAACGGGTGCCGCGCGAAGGCAAGTTCGAGTGGCTCAGCTACTACGGCCGCTGGGGCGAACGCGAAGCGGGTTACAACAACGGGCCGCAGGGCCCGCAGACCAAGGGCTCCTGGCGCGAACCGTTCACCTGGATGAGCGAACAGCGGACGACCAGCCCGCAGCTGCCGGGCGCCTCGATCCCGGGCCTCGGCGAGCCGACCGCGAAGGCCTTCTGCGGCACCGTTGCCGCCGCCTCGAACCTGGTCAACCTCGACATCAAGTCGCGCGGGGCGCTGATCGCGACGCTGCTGGGCGCGGCACTGCTGATCGCCCTCTTCGTCGGCTTCACCCGCTGGCGGCCGATCGACCTCGAGAACCTGCAGGCGCGGCGCTCCTTCGGCCAGCTGATGCGCACCTCACGCCAGCTCTACGGCCGCCACTGGCGGGTGCTGGTGCCGGTCTCGGCGGTGGCGATCCCGATCGTCGGCGGCGTCACCTGGCTCGCCGGCAGGGTCGGCAACATCCACACCGGCAGCCGTCGCGGCGATGGCACCGGGGTCAACATCGAACTCGGCAGCCTGCTCGAAGCCCTCGCCCGGCCGGCGGCGATGGCGGTCGTCGCCGCGGTCGTCGTCGTCCTCGTCCGGCTGCTGATCGAAGGCAACGAGCGACCCGGGTTCCGAGACGCCTTCCGCGGCATGGAGCGGCGCTTTTGGCGCGTCATCGGCACCCAGATGATGTACGTCGCCGGCCTCTACCTGCTGGCGATAACGATCGTCGGCGCCCCTTTCGCGGTCAACAAATTCGTCGCCTGGAGCTTCGTCAAGCAGGAGATCCTCTTCAACGACCGCGGCGTTCGCGAGGCTTTCCACGCCAGCGCCGACCTCGTCCGCGGCCGCTGGTGGCACGCGGTCCGCTTCGTCGCCTTCCTCTTCGTCCTCGCCGCCGTAACCGGCCCGATCCTCACCTTCGCCCTGATCTTCACCAACCTGCCGCTGGTCTGGGTCGACCTGCTCGGCTCCCTGGTCTTCGCCCTCCTGATTCCCTACATCGCGCTCGGCGAGACCCTGCTCTACCTCGACCTGGAGGTGCGAGCGGAGACCGAGGGGATCAAGCCGGCGCGCTCCTGGCGGCCCTGGAAGCCGCGCCAGTTCGGCCGCCTCAGGCAGCCCGCCGCCGGCGCCAGCGGCGCCGCGCCCGCCTGAGACCGGCTTCGATCCCGATCCAGAGCAGGCCGAGCAGAAGCAGCGGCAGGGCAACGAAGGCGACGACGCCGAGCCCCGCGGCCAGCGCCAGAGCCAGCGCCGCCAGCGCCGCCGCCAGGCCGGCGTCGACGAGCAGCGCTCGGCGGGCGCGAGCCCCGGGGCTGACGTTGCGCGGCGGCCAGCTCACCGGCCGCCCCCCTTGCCGCTGCCACCGCTTCGGTAGACGGCGAAGAAGTCGCGTTCGTCGGGGGTCAAATACCGTTCCGGCGAGCGGAACATTTCGGGCAGCAGGTTCGACGGTTCGACCGCCCCGGGATGGCGGTAGGTGATGAAGCTGGTCCAGTCTTCGTTGATGTCGAGCTCCATCGCCCTCACCGCCCCGGCCCGCTTCAGGATTTCGGCCAGCGAGCCCACCGTTTGGTAGTTGGCGGCGGCGTAGATCAGGTTGCCGCGGGCGTCGATGCCGAGCCCCGAGCGCCAGACGCGGACCGCGTTGTTGACGGTCGCACCCCATTCGGGGCCGTCGGAGAGGTCGGGGTTGAGCTTGCCGTTCTCGATGATCGGCGGCAGGTTCTGCTTCGCGAACCAGACGTGGCGACTCGGTTCTTCGCCGTGGTGCCAGTCGACGACGTCGAGGCGACCGTCGCGGTACTCGACCAGGGTGGCAACGCCGTCGACCATCGAGGCGATCGTTTCGCCGCGGTAGACGAGGCCGGCGAACGAGGTTTCCAGCGGGAAGCCGCCGTTGAAGGTGGCGAGCAGGCGACCGCGCAGCTTCGGCGGCACCTCGCCGCTGCCGCGGTGTGCGATTTCGGGGGGCTCGACCAGGCCCGGGACGTAGTCGAGCCGGGTGACGGCGTGGTCGATCCAGGCCACGCCGGCGACGAACTGCGGGTATTCGGGATCGCTGCGAAAGGTCGTCAGCAGCACCGGCGGCCGCGGCCCGGCGTGGGCTTCCGCGGCGTGCCACCTCCCCTCACCCTTCAGCGCCGGGTGGATCAGCGGTTCGATCGGCGGCGGCCGGTAGACGTGGGGCGGCTCGGCTTCGGATTCGGCGTCGGCGACGCCCACCTGCGGCAGCTTCCGCAACGGCGGCCCGCCCTTCGCCGGGGCGGTCAGCGTGTAGTAGACGTTCTCGATTTCGGAGACGATCGGGTTGCCGCCATGCGAGCGCATCCACTCGACGGTGGCGACGTCGATGCCGACGTTGCGCGGGCCGGTCATCGCCCCGACCCAGGAGACAGCGGCCGGGATCAGGCAGATCGCAGCGGCGAGCAGAGCGACTCGGCGTGCCCGGCGCCAGGCCGGGACGGGTGGCGCGGCAACGGTGACGGTGCTGGATGCCACGTCCTCAGGCTCCACCGCAAGATTAAAGCCCGGATTGGAAACCCCTGAGTCAGCTCTCACTTTCGGACGGAGCGAGGACGCCCGCGCGGGCTGTAGGTTTGCGGGGTGAAGCTGCTCGCCTTCAGCGATCTGCACCGCGACCTCGACCAGGCCGCGACGTTGGTCGAGATGGCGGCCGAAGCCGACGTCGTGGTCGGCGCCGGGGATTTCGCCTCGGTTCACGAGGGGCTCGACGAAACGATCGACGCGCTGTCGCGGATCGAGACTCCCTCCGTCCTCGTCCCCGGCAACAACGAGACCCTCGACGAGCTGCGCGCCGCCGCCGGCGAGTGGCCGGCGGCGACCGTCCTGCACGGCGAGGGGACGACGATCGACGGGGTCGAGTTCTTCGGCCTCGGTGCCGGCATCCCGACGACTCCGTGGGATTGGAGCTTCGACCTCGACGACGAGGCGGCGACGGCCATGCTCGGCCCCTGCCCGGAGGGCGCGGTGCTGGTCCTGCACTCGCCGCCGAAGGGGCATTGCGACGGCGGCTTCGGCAGCCCGGCGCTGCTGGCGGGGGTCGAAGCGAGGCGGCCGGCGCTCGTCGTCTTCGGCCACATCCACGAGGCCTGGGGCTGCGAGAGCGAGGTCGACGGGACGCCGCTCTATAACCTCGGCCCTGCCGGCACCTGGCTCGAGGTCTGAGCTGACCGAGCCCGCCGCACCCGGTCCAAGCGCGGCGGCGAAACCGAAGCCGAGGGCGCTGCTCGGCCTCCTCGTGCTGGCCGCGGGCGTCGGGATCGTCGTCTCGCTCACCGCATGGGCGTTTCTGGAGCTGATCCATCAGGTCCAGGTCTGGGTCTTCACCGATCTGCCGAGCGACCTCGGATACGACCGCGCCCCGGACTGGCTCTATGTAGTCGTCCTCGCCATCGCCGGCTTGATCAGCGCGCTCGCGATCGTGCGCCTGCCGGGCCAGGGGGGGCACGTGCCAGCCGAGGGTCTCAAGGTCGGGGGCGCCCCGGTCGAGCCGATCGAACTTCCTGGTGTCCTGCTCGCCGCCTTCGCCTCGATCTCGCTCGGGATCGTGATCGGGCCGGAGGCGCCGCTGATCGCGATGGGGGCCGGCATGGGCGTGCTGGCGATGCGCGCCGTCCGCCGCGGCGCGCCGGCCGAAGTCCAGGCGGTGATGGGCGCCTCGGGGAGCATCGCGGCTGTTTCGCTGCTCTTCGGCTCGCCTATCATCGCCGCCGTCCTCCTCCTCGAGGCGCTTGGCCTGGACCGCCAGAAATTGCCGCTGATCCTGCTCCCGGGGCTGCTCGCGGCCGGGATCGGCTCGCTGATCTCGATCGGGATCGGGTCGATCACCGGGCTCAACACGAGCGACTACTCCATCGGCGCGGTCACGCTCCCCACCCTTGCCACGCCGGTGCTGCCGGACTTCCTCTGGACGATCCCGCTGGCGGCGGCGATCGCGGTCCTCTGCTTCGTCGTCACCCGCCTCGGCCTCCTCACCTACTCCTTCGTCCGCGGCCGCGAGCTGATCCTGCTGCCGATCGCGGGCGTCGCCATCGCGCTGCTGGCGATCGCCTTCCACGCGACGAGCGGCAAAAGCGCGGAGGAAGTCCTCTTCTCCGGCCAAGACGCGCTGCCCGGGCTGACCGCCGAAGCCGGCACCTGGTCGATCTCGGCGCTGCTCCTGGTGATCGGCTTCAAGGGCCTCGCCTGGGGCCTCTCGCTCGGCGGCTTCCGCGGTGGGCCGACCTTCCCCGCGATGTTCATCGGCGCCGCGGCCGGGATCCTCGCCTCGCACCTCCCGGGGCTCGACGTCACCGCCGGAGTCGGAGTCGGCATCGGCGCCGGCGTCGTCTCGATGCTGCGCCTGCCGCTGACGGCCGTCGTCCTCGGTGTCCTCCTCACCGACCAGAGCGGCCCCGGGACGCAGCCCGTGATCATCGTCGGAGTGGTCGTCGCCTACCTCGTTACGGTCGTGCTCGGCAAGACCTTCGGCGGCGAGCCCGAGGGCGGCGAGGCCCTGCCGCAGCCGGGCTAGCCGGGCGATGGCCTACCGCCTGCTGAAGGCCGCCGACGCGTTCTGGCGCCCGTCGAACCAGATGAAGGTCGAAAACACCGACCTCGGCAAGCAGCTCGAAGCGAGCACTCTGGGGGCGCGGCTCTGGCGCCTGGCACCGGGACAGGCCTCGACCCGCCACCGCCACCTCGCCCAGGAGGAGCTCTACGTCCTGCTCGAGGGCGAGGGCCGGATCCGTGTCGACGACGACCTCCTCACCCTCTCCCCCCTCGACGCCCTCCTGGTCGAGCCCGGCTCGACCCGCCAATCCTTCAACGACACCGAAGCCGACCAGCTCTGGCTCGTCGTCGGCGCCCCGCCGGAGGCAGCCAACACGCTGGAGATGACCGCCGAGCAACTCCAGTCGCTCTACCCCGACGGGCCTAAGGCGATGCCGCCGGAGCTGGGGGGCTAGGGACGGGTTTGGCGTGGAGGGGTGGGGTGACCCCCTTCACTTGCCTGCCTGGCTGGATCGCCGCCAGCCTTCCGAGAGCGAGCGCTCGGCCAGCGGCACAAAACGTTCAGGGGGTCACCCAACCCCTCCTCCCTGAAGCACGCCAAAGCCCACGAGGTCGGCGGCTTTCGTTGGCCGTGGGGCGGGCGAGGGATGGTGCGGTCCGTCCCTTGCGAGCTCCCTAGGGACGGACTGGCTCGAACTCGCGCAGCGCAGCTTCCGAAATCAGGGAGCAGGCTCCGTTGGGGAGGGTCGGGTGACCCTCTGGGCGAGCCTGCCGAAGGCCCAAATGTCATCTGATCAAAAGCCCGCCATAGGCGGGCTCAACCATGCTGTCGCTGTCCCGAAGGGACGTGACACGGCTCGAACAGAGGGTCACCCGACCCTCCCCCACACCCAGCCTGTTACTACTAGACAGGTGAGTGAGGAGGCTGCGGCCGCGGAGTCTGGTGTCGCTTTTGCCAGCGGCGCCGGGCGCTGGCTGCTCGCGGTCGCGGTGGCCGGGTCGGGGATGGCGTTCCTCGACGGCACCGTGGTCAACGTCGCCCTGCCGAAGATCGGCGAGGACTTCGGTGCCAGCACCAGCTCGCTGCAGTGGATCCTCAACGGCTACCTGCTGACGCTCGCTTCGCTGATCCTGCTCGGCGGCTCGCTCGGGGATCGCTACGGGCGGCGGCGGGTCTTCGTCATCGGCGTCGGCGTCTTCACCGCCGCCTCGCTGCTTTGCGCGGTCTCGCCCAGCGTCGAGTTCCTGATCGGCGCCCGAATGCTGCAGGGAGTCGGCGGCGCCCTGCTCACCCCCGGCAGCCTGGCGATCATCGAGGCCAGCTTCCGCCCCGCCGACCGCGCCCGGGCGATCGGCGCCTGGTCGGGGCTGGGGGGCGTCGCCACCGCCTTCGGGCCGCTGCTCGGCGGCTACCTGATCGGGGCGATCTCCTGGCGCGCGATCTTCTTCATCAACCTGCCGATCGGGATCTTCGTCGCCTGGGCGGCGCGCGAGCACGTGCCCGAGAGCCGCGACCCGATGGCGACCGAAGGTGGGCTCGACGTAGGCGGCGCGGTGCTCGCCGCGCTCGGCCTCGCCGGCACCACCTTCGCCCTGATCGAAGCGCCCGAGAAGGGCGCCTCGGCCGCGGTGCTGATCGCGGCGATCGGCGGCGTCGCTGCGATCGTCGCCTTCTTCTGGATGGAGCGCCGCGCCGCGATGCCGATGCTGCCGCTGGAGATCTTCCGCTCGCGCCAGTTCAGCGCCGCCAATGCCGTCACCTTCGTCGTCTACGCGGCGCTCGGCGGCTTCTTCTTCCTGCTCGTCGCCTTCCTCCAGATCTCGATGGGCTATACGCCGATCGAGGCCGGTGCCGCCTCGCTGCCGGTGACCCTGATCATGCTCGCCTTCTCCGCCCGCTCCGGCGCGCTGGCGCAGCGAATCGGCGCCCGCCTGCCGCTCACCCTAGGCCCGCTGATCATCGCCGCAGGCCTGCTCCTGATGATGACCATCGACCCTGGCACCTCCTACCTGACCGGGATCCTGCCGGCGATCGTCGTCTTCGGCGCCGGCCTCACCCTCGTCGTCGCGCCGGTCACCGCGACCGTCCTCGCCGCCGCCGACGCCCGCCACTCGGGCATCGCCTCCGGCGTCAACAACGCCGTCGCCCGAGTCGCCGGCCTGCTCGCCGTCGCCGTCCTCCCAGTCGCCGCGGGGATCACCGGCGAGGGCTTCTACGACCCGCAGAAGATGACCGACGGCTTCCACACGGCGATGATGATCTGCGCCATCCTCGCCGCGATCGGCGGCCTCCTCGCCTGGCTGACGATCAGCGCCGAGGTCCTCCACGCCGAAGCGGAACCGGGAGGCGGCACCCCCGAGGGACTGACCGAGGACTACTCCTGCGGCTTCGAAGCCCCGCCCCTGCGCCCCGCCCGCGAAGCGGACTGCCGCCCCGCGGTCGGGCGGCGGGCTCACCCGGCGGCCGGGACCGGCGCCTCTATCGTCGATCAGGAGTAGGTTCACCCGATGCCCGAGGAGCCGCCTGTGACGCAGCCCGAACCGATGCCCGCGATGACCCCCGACATGCTGTTCAAACAGGAGTTGGACAAGCGTGTGTTCGCGGCCAATGCCACACGTGCGATCGAACTCAGCGAATACACGCTCAGCATCTTCAAGACGACCCTGGACAATGCCGCCAAGACCTACAAGCGAATCACCTGGATGAATTACCTGATGTTCCTGGTCGGCTTGGGTCTGTTCATCACCGCGGCGGTCTACGGTGTTCTCGCCGAAGACGAAAAGGCCTATGCCTTCCTCTTCGCGGGACTGGGAGCGGCCACCTTCGTCGCCCTCTTCCTGACCGGGCCGATTGAGAAGACCCAAACCGCGCTTTCGAACCTCGTCCAAGCCGAGGTCGGCTTCATGAACTATTTCGAGCAGATAACGCTTTGGGAGACCTACGCGCTGCGGCCACAGGTCGACTCGCCGCTTCCGGACTCACGCAACATCGAGACCGCCAGCGCCTCGCTCCAGCAACGCACCTCCGAGACGCTCGAGCTGTTCCAGAAGTATCTCGAGCCCAGCTCGGGGACGTGACCGGGGCCCCCATCAGGCCTGATCCGGACCGGCTCGGGGGGCTCGGGTGGGCGCGCCGGAGCGGCGGTCGGCTGACCCCGCGAGCGACGGCGGCTGCTGGCGGCGATCGCGGTCGGGCAGTGGGAGAACCTAGTAGGGCGGGCGAGGCTCGCGCTCGGACGCCTCCCCGCGGGCGCGTCGGAGGTCGACGTGGCGGCGTTCGAGCCGCCCGATTCGCGCCTGGCCAGCGAGGCCGAGGAGGCGTGCCGGGAGCAGCCGGAGGCCGTGATCGGCCATTCGTTCCGGACCTGGCTCTTCGGCCGCGCGCTCGCCGCGGTCGACGGCAGCGAGCTCGACCCCGAGCTCTTCTACTGCGCCGCGCTCCTCCACGACCACGGCATCTCGCCGCCGACCCCGGGACGAGACTTCACCCTGGCCAGCGCCGAGCGGATGCAGGCGTGCGCAAACGCCGCCGGGCTCGACGCCGACCTCTCCGAGCTCCTCGCCGACGCGATCTGCGTCCACACGACCCCGGGCGTGGCGATCGACAGGGACGGCGCTCTGGGGTGCTACCTGCAGTGGGGCGCGATGGTCGACGGCGCGGGCCTGCGGATCTGGGACGTTTCGCCGGCGAACGTCGGCGAGGTGCTTCGCCGCTACCCACGCGGCGACTTCAAGCGCGAGCTCGCCACCTTGGTCAAGGCAGAGGCGAAGGCAGTCCCGGGCGGCCGCTTCGCCCTGCTGACCCGCTGCGGCCTTCCCCTGGCCGTCCGGCTCGCCCCCTTCGACAGCTAGCCCTGAGCGCCAGTCACTTTTGGGAGTCCATCGCGCGCGCGATCACCACGCGCTGGATCTCGTTCGTCCCCTCGTAGATCTGGGTGATCTTGGCGTCGCGCATCATCCGCTCGACCGGGTACTCGTTGACGTAGCCGTAGCCGCCGAGGACCTGAATCGCCTCGACCGTCACCTTCATCGCGTTGTCAGAGGCGATCAGCTTCGCCATCGAGGTCCATTTGCCGAGGTCGGCGGGGCGCTGGGCGCGGTCGGCCAGCGAGCAGGCTTTGTAGAGGAGCTCGCGGGCGGCGGCGGTGCCGGCCTCCATGTCGGCGAGCTTGAACTGGATCGCCTGCAGCTGGTTGATCGGCTGGCCGAAGGCGATCCGCTCCTGCGCGTAGGAGCTGGCGAAGTCGGTCGCGCCCTGGGCGATCCCGACCGCCTGCGCGGCGGCGCCGAGCCGGGTGCGCTCGAGCGTGCCAAGGGCGACCGAGAGGCCCTTGCCCTCCTCGCCGATCAGGTTCTCCTGGGGGACGCGGACGTCGGTGAAGGAGGGCGAGCCGGTCGGCGAGCCTTTGATCCCGAGCTTGTGCTCCAGCTGGCCGGGGTCGAAGCCCTCGCGCTCTTTCTCGACGACGAAGGCGCTGGTGCGGCGGTTCTCGCGGTCGGTCGAAGCGAAGACACAGTAGAAGTCGGCGACGCCAGCGTTGGTGATCCAGGCCTTCTGGCCGTTGATCACCCATTCGTCGCCGTCTTTGACCGCGGTGGTCCGCATCGCGGCGGGGTCTGAGCCCGCCTCGGGCTCAGAGAGGGCGAAGGCCGGCGACCACTCTCCGCTGGCGCACTTCGGCAGGAAGCGCCCTTTCAGCTCGTCGGACCCGAATAGCTGGATCGGCAGGGTGCCGAGCTCGTTGATCATCAGGATCAGGGCGCTGGAGGCGCAGGCCTTGGCGATCTCCTCGACCCCGATCTGCAGCATCAGCGTCCCGGTGCCGGTGCCGCCGTAGGCCTCCTCGAAGGGCAGGCCGAGGACGTCCTGCTCACCGAGCAGCTTGCGAACGTCCCAGGGGTATTCGGAGTTGCGATCGATCTCGGCGGCGCGCGGCGCGATCTTCTCGGTCGCGATCTGGCGGATCGCTTCGCGGAAGTCGACCATCTCCTGCGGGATCTCGTAGAGGCCCGCAGCCGGTTCGATGGACAGGTGGCTCACAGAAAGTAGGAATACCACTTTCCCCCCGGTAGCGAGGGGGTGCCTTTCGAGCGGGGGCGCGCGGTGCTCAGCCCTCGAAGTCGCCGGCGCCGAGACGCAGCGTCCGCAGCGTCGCGAAGACCGTCGTCAGCTCCTCGCCGCTGAGCGGCGGCGTCGCGAAGTCGGCCTCGTTCAGCGCCGCGGTCGCCTCTTCGGCGACGCCGCGGCCCTTCGGCAGGATCTCGGCGAGCGTCGTCCGCCGGTCGGACTCGTGTGGGACGCGGCGGACCAGGCCGAGCGCCTCGAGGCCGTCGATCGTGTTGGTGATCGAGGTGCGGTGGACCTGGAGCCGCTCGCCGATCTTGCCCAGCGGCAGCGAGCCGCGGCTGGAGAAGTGGAGCAGCATCAGCGCCTCGTAGCGAGGGAAGGTGAGGTCGAAGGGCTCAAGCAACTCGTTCAGCCGCAAGATCAGGATCTGCTGGGCACGCATGATCGAGGTGACAGCGCCCATCTGGGCGCTCGCCTGCTCCGACCAGCGCAAGCGCCAGTGGCGGCGCGCCTCCTCGATCGGGTCGAACGGCAGCGGCGGGTTGCTCACGGCCGGCAGTGTTACAGCCGCGGCAGAAGCGAGTGCAGCGCGGACTCCAGCGCCGCCGTGCTGACGCTCGCGGACCCCAGCCCGCGCGCCAGTTCCCGTTCGCGCGCGGCAAGCCTGCCGACCGGGTGCATCCGCACCGTTTCGACTTCGACCGGGGTCGCCGTCGCCGCCGAGGCGGTGGCGGTCGCGGTGCCGCCCGATTCCTCGTAGGCGAGGCAGCCGAGGATCCCTTCGGCGATCAGTTCCGCCCGCCGTTCGGCGCCTTCTTCGGTCGGGTGCAGGTTGTCGGGCTGCATCAGCTCCGGGTGGTGGTTCTCGAAGCTGGCCCAGTCCGGCGTCTGCGTCCCCGGCCGCGAGGCGGCGAAGCGGTGGACGACCGCGTTCTTGCCGCGGTTGTTGGCACCTTCGACGGTGTAGCCGTGGATCGTCGGCACCACCATGCAGCGGTCGCCGACCGTCGCCGCCACCTTGGCCAGGTTTTCTTCGAGGATCTGGGGATAGTTCGGGTTGTCGTTGGTGCCGCCGTCGAAGACGATCACCGACTGCGAGGGGTCGTAGCTTTCTTCGAAGAGGGCGAGGATTTCGTAGGTGTTGGAGCCGCCGACCGCGTTGACGGTCACTTCGATCCCCGGCAGATCCCCCGCCAGGTGCGGCCCGGTCAGTTCCTCGAGGCTGTCGCCGACGACCAGCACGCTCGCCCGCGGCGCGGCTTGCGCCGCCGGAACCAGAGCCGAGGCGAGGGCTGCCACGATCGCCGCAACCGTCGCGACCCACGCCCCCGCGGACCTTCTCGAAGAACGCATCCCGCAGGTTGTACCGAACCGGGGGGACCGCCGCGTCGGCGGACGTGGCTCCGCAAGCCCCTCTAGCCTTGTCGGCATGCGAGCGGGATCGCGACGATCGGCGGGCCGAGCCGCGGCCGGGCTGGCCGCGCTCGCTGTCAGCGCGGCGCTGGCGCTGTCCGCCTGTGGCGGCGGCAGCGGCGAGGCGACCGCCAGCGGCGGCGACGGGAGCGAGACGACGGCTGCGCAGCCGCAAAAGCCCGACCCGCCCACGCCCGCGACGACCTGCCGCGATCAGATCGGCACCTTCGTCATCGGCCTGGACGAGCTGCGCAAGAACCTCGTCGCCGGCCTCGACTACGAAGGCTACGTCGGCGAAATGAAGGCGATCCGCAAGGTCTACGACGCGATCCCGGTCGACAGGCTGGCGCTGGCCTGCCTGCACAGTGCCGGCACCCCCGGCGAGAAGGCGCTCAATCGCTACATCGCCGCCGGTAACACCTGGACCGACTGCGTCGAAGCCGACGGCTGCGAAGCGGCGACGATCGAAGCGGCGCTGCAGGCGAAGTGGCGGCAGGCCTCTCGGTATCTCTCCAAAGCCCAGCAGGGACTGCGCGACCAAAGTGCCGGCTGACTGGGAGGATCGGGGCATGGACGCGCTGGAAGCGATGCGGACGATCGGCGCGACCCGCTTCTTCCGCGACGAGGACGTGGCCGACGAGGTCGTCTACCGCGCCGCCGAGGCAGCTCGCTTCGCGCCCCAGGGCGGCAACCGCCAGCCGGTTCGGCTCGTCGTCGTCCGCGACCGAGCGAAGAAAGAGCGGCTGGCCGAGCTCTACATGCCCTGGTGGCGCGCCTACTTCGAGGCGGCCGAGGCAGGCGCCCGCGAGCTCGGCGGCTCCTCGCGGAGCAAGGCGCTGGCGAACGCCAACACCTTCGCCGAGAACCTCGCCAACCACCCGCTGATCATCGTCGTCTGCGCCCGCCTCGACGCCCTCCACATCACCGACCGCGACTTCGACCGCCCCGCCGTCGTCGGCGGCGCCTCGATCTACCCCTACGTACAGAACCTCTGCATCGCGCTGCGGGTCGAGGGCGTGGCGACGACGATCACCAGCCTCCTGGTCGGCTCCGAGCCCGAGGTCAAGGACCTGCTCGAGATCCCCGACGAGTACCTGACCGCCGCCCACGTCGTCGCCGGCTACCCCCTCAACGGGTTCCCCGCCAAGCTCACCCGCCTCCCCGTCGAGGAGACCGTCTTCGTCGACACCTTCGGCAACCCGATTCCGACTCCCTAGGCCCACATCTCCTCGTCGTCGAGGTAGTTGTGGATGACCTTGCCGTGGGGGAGGTCGAAGTCGCAGACGCCGAAGTAGCACTCGACGATCCGCTTCGGCGCCAGCAGGTGCCAGGGGTCGACCGAGGAGACGGTGTCCATCGTCAGCGAGCCGCGGCCGGCCCAGAGCTTGTGCGTCCCGTCCTGGGCCTTGTGCAGCGTCGCCGGCACGTCGAGCCGCACCAGCTCCGCCACCGAGGGCGGCTTGTCCGGCTCGGAGTTGGGGATGACGCGGGTCGAGAGCACCGGCGTGTCCTCCAGCTCGGCCGGGTCGGCGAGGCGGTCGGCGACCATCGTCGCCGTCATGATCCGCTGCCCCTTCGGCCGTTCGACCGTGAACACCATCTGCTCGCCGTACGGGGTGTCGCCACCACCCCAGTTGCGCTCGAAGACGGCGAGCTTCTTCGCGTAGCCCCAGATCTCGCGGCCGGCGCCGAGCGGTATCTCGTTGTCGACGAAGATGAACGGCTGATAGAGGTAGGTCGTCTCGCCGTAGTTGGCGCGGATCATCACGTAGGCCTCGTGGTAGGGGCCGAAGGTCGAGAACGGCACCCAGCGCGCCCAGGCGATGCAGGTCGGCACCTCGTCGGCGATCTCCAGGCCCGGCGGCAGCAGCTCCTCGACTCCGGCCCGGTCGGCCTCGTAGACGATGAAGCAGTCTTCGACCCCGCGGTAGAGGTAGGGCGGCGGGCCGTACATGCTGCCGGGCCCGATCGGCAGCGAGTAGGAGTTGGCGAAGGCTGCTTTGTCCATCGTGATTCCCTTTCTCGTTCTTGCTACTTGGAGTCGAAGCCGCCGTCGACGACGTAGACGGCGCCGTTGACGAAGGAGGCGTCGTCGCTGGCGAGGAAGGCGATCGCGGCGGCCAGCTCGCCGGGCTGGGCCCAGCGGCCGATCGGCGCCGATTCGACCGCCTTCATCACCTCGGCGTCGCCGGAGGCGAAGATCTCGTGCGTCATCCCGGTCTCGACCGCGCCCGGGCAGACGACGTTGCAGCGCAACCCCTTGCGGGCGTAGTCGAAGCAGAGCTGGCGGGTGAAGCCGATCACGCCGTGCTTGGACGTCGTGTAGGCGGCGCCGCCGTTGCCGCCGTTGAGCCCGGCGGTCGAGGCGACGTTGACGATCGCGCCGCCGCCGTTGACCAGCATCTGCGGGATCAGCGCCCGGCAGGTGAGGAACTGGGCCTTGAGGTTGACCCCCATCACCCGCTCCCAGACTGTGTCCGGGGTCTCCGCCGCCGGCAGGTAGTCGTCGAGGATGCCGGCGTTGTTGACGAGGACGTCGACGCGGCCGAAGCGCCCCAGCGCCGCCGTCGCCATCGCTTCGACCGCGGCGTTGTCGGCGACGTCGGTGGCGACTGCGAGTGCCTCTCCCCCCTCGGCCTCGACCGCCGCCGCGGTCGCGGCGGCCGCCTCGGCGTCGATGTCGACGACAACCACCCGCGCGCCCTCGCGGGCGAACCGCTCGGCGCTGGCGCGGCCGATTCCCGACCCCGCCCCGGTCACCAGCCCGACCTTCCCATCCAGCCTCCTACCAGCCATCTCTCTCCTCTCCCGCGCCGCTCAGCCGAGGCCGCGGACCGGCAGCCGGTCGGCGGCGAGCATCTCGCGCAGCGCCTTCTTGTCGAACTTGCCGACGCTCGTCTTCGGGATCTCCTCCAGGTAGGCGAAGTCCTCGGGCAGCCACCACCTGGCGACGCGCTGCCGCAGGTGCGCGCGCAGCTGCTCCGGGCTGACCGCCTCGCCGCCGGTCACCACGCAGGCCAGCGGCCGCTCGCTCCAGCGCTCGTCGGGCCGGGCGATCACCGCCGCCTCGACCACCGCCGGGTGCGCCATCAGCGCCGACTCGAGGTCGACCGAGGAGATCCACTCGCCGCCGGACTTGATCACGTCCTTGGCGCGGTCGGTGATCCGCAGCCAGCCCTCCTCGTCGAGGGTGCCGACGTCGCCGGTCCGCAGCCAGCCGTCGTGCAGAGCCGCCGCACTCGCCTCGGCGTTCTCGAAGTAGGAGCCGATGACGGTCGGGCCGCGGACCTCGAGCTCGCCGGTGGTCTCGCCGTCGCTGGGCAGCGGCTCGCCGGCCTGATCGACGATCCGCGCCTCGAAGAAGGGGCTGAGCCGGCCGGCGTGCTCGCGCCGGCGCCAGCGCTCCTCCTCGCTCGGCGAGGACGGCGGGTCGTGAGCGAGGACGGCCCCGGGCAGCGTCTCGGTCATCCCCCAGCCCTGGACGACCGCGACCCCATGGCGGGCCTCGAACTCGCGCATCAGCCCGCCTGGGACCTGGGTACCGCCGCAGATCGCCAGCTCGAGGCTGGAAAGGTCGGCGCCCTCCTCGCGCAGCAGGTCCATCCACACGGTCGGCACGCCGCAGGTCGCGGTCACCCGCTCAGCGGCGATCAGCCTCGCCAGCACCGGCGCCTGCACGTGGCGGCCGGGCAGGATCAGCGCCGCGCCGACCATGCCCGCCAGGTAGGCGAGGTTCCAGCCCATCGCGTGGAACATCGGGACGACGGCAAGGACCCGGTCGCGCTCGGACATCCGGTAGGCGTCGTGACCGGCCATCAGCAGCGTGTGCAGGACGAGCGCCCGGTGCGAGTAGAGGACGCCCTTCGGGTCCCCAGTCGTGCCCGAGGTGTAACAGAGGGCAGCGGCGGCGCGCTCGTCGAGCGCCGGCCACTCGAAGCCCGGATCCTGCGCGTCGAGCAGCTCCTCGTAGCGCAGCGCCCCTGGGAGCGTGCCGGCCTCGCCCTGGCCGATGACGACTACGTGCTCGACGACCGTGCCGGTTCGGAGGTGCGGCAGCGCCCGCTCCATCTCCGCGACCAGCGCCGAGTCGACGAGGACGATGCGATCGCCGGCGTGGTCGATCGTGAAGGCGACCTGCTCGGGCGAGAGCCGCGGGTTCAGCGTGTGCAGGACGGCGCCCATGCAGGGCACCGCCCAGTAGGCCTCGAGGTGCTGCTGTGAGTTCCAGGCGAAGGTCGCGACCCGGTCCCCCTCGCCGACCCCGAGCCCGCGCAGCGCCGCCGCCAGCCGGTCGGCGCGGGCGCCGACCTCGGCCATCGTCGCCCGCCGCGTCGTCCCCTCGGCGTCGAGCAGGCTGACGACCTCGGCCCGGCGGTGGACCGTCCGCGCCCGGCCGAGCAGGTGGGTCAGCATCAGCGGGAAGTCCTGGGAGCCGCCGGGGAGGACCGCCGTCACAAGGAAGCGCCGCCGTCGGTGGTGATCGTCTGGCCCTGGACCATCTCCAGCTCCGGGTCGGCCAACAGCTCGACCAGCGCCGCGCAGTCTTCGACCGTGACCCCACGCCCCATCGGGTTCGCCGCCGCCGCGGCGGCCAGGCGCTCCTCCCAGGTGTCGGGGAACATCGAGCGGAAGGCAGCGGTGTCGACCGCGCCCGGGGAGACGCTCATCACCCGCACCCCGTGCGGGGCGCACTCGCGGGCGAGGTAGCGGACGACGTGCTCGCCGAGCGCCTTGGCGGTGCCGAGCGAGCCGTAGTTGGGGATCACGAAGCGAGCGCCGCGGCTGGTCAGGTAGAAGACCGTGCTCCCCCTGCCCATGATCGGCAGCGCCTCGCGGACGAGGTCGACGAGGGCGATCCCGTTGACCGCGATCGACTCGCGGAAGTCGGCTGAGTCCATCTGCAGCAGCGACCCGGTCTGCGCCTTGGCGGCGCCGTGGACGAGCTGGTCGAGGCGATCGACCTTCTCGCGCACGGCGGCGATCACCTCAGCGCAGCCGGCGACGGTGGCGACGTCTGCCTTGATCAGGTGCGGGCGCCCGCCGGCCGCCTCGACCGCCGCCGCGGCCTCCCCGGCGGCGTCGTCGTTGGCGTGGTAGTTGATGAAGACGTCGGTGCCGGAGCGGGCGAAGCGCTCGGCGATGCCGCGGCCGAGGCCGCTGGAGCCGCCGGTGATGCAGATTGCCACCCTCAGCCTCCGGGCAGCGCGGCGACGACCTCCTCGCCGGCCTCGACCGTGAGGCTGACGCCGAAGCGCTCGATCATCGTCCCCGAGCATTCCCGCAGGGTCGTCCACTCGGGTGAGGCGGCGCACTCCTCGAAGGCAGCTTTGTCGTCCCAGGCGAGCTCGGCGATCCGGTAGTGCATCGGCTCGTTGCCCTCGAAGCCCTCGTTGGTGCGGGTCAGCACCAGTTTCCTCAAGTTGGGCACGACCTCGGCCTTCGGGCAGTGGGTCGAGGCGTAGTACTGCTCAAAGGCCTCGACGTCCTCGGGGCGCGGCGCGGACCAGTACGAGTACAGCTTGTACATCGCTCCTCCTCGGGTTGTGGTGCCCCCCGATTCGACCTTCGCAAATCGATTCGGGCCCCGGGCAAGTCGCCCCCGCAGCGGCTGTCGATACCCACAGGGAGGGCGTGGCGGGCGGCTGGAGGTTCACCTGGGACCCGCCTAGTTTCGGCTCATGGCCCGCCCCGACAGCGACGTGGTCCAGACCGCGGCGGAGGCGGCGCAACTGGAGCTCGAGCCGCTCCTCGTGCTGGAGCCGCTGTCGGAGTTCCTCGACGCCGCCGGCCTCGGCGCCGGCCCGATCGCGGCCGAGGAGATCGGCGAGGGACACTCGAACGTCACCTACCTGCTGCGCCGCGGCTCCGAGCGCCTGGTCCTGCGCCGGCCGCCGCGCGGGCCGCTGCCGCCCTCCGCCCACGACGTCCTGCGCGAGGCACGGCTGCTCGAAGCCCTCGGGCCGCTCGGCTACCCGGTGCCGGCGGTGCTGGCGCGCTGCGAGGACGTCGAGGTGGTCGGCTCCCCCTTCTACGTGATGCCCTTCATCGACGGTCACATCCTCGCCGGCGCGCTGCCGCCCGCGCTCGGCGCCGGCGCAGGCCCGCGCCTGATCGGCGAGCAGCTGGTCGACCGCCTCGTCGACCTGCACGCGATCGACTACGCCGCCGCCGGCCTCGGCGACCTCGGCCGCCCCGACGGCTACCTGGCGCGCCAGCTGAAGCGCTTCGGCGGCCTGCTCGAGGTCAACGCGACGCGACCGCTGCCGGAGCTGGAGCGCATCGCGGAGTGGCTCGCCGCCAACCTGCCGGACTCGCCGGCGGCGACGATCGTCCACGGCGACTACCGCCTCGGCAACGTCATGTACGCGCCCGCCGAGCCGCGCCTGGCCGCAGTCCTCGACTGGGAGATGGCGACGATCGGCGATCCCCTCGCCGACGTCGGCTACATGACCGCGATGTGGGCCGAGGCAAGCGACCCGCCCAACCCGGTCGGCGACCTCTCCGAGGTGACGCGGGAGCGCGGCTTCCCGACCCGAGCCGAGCTCGTCGGCCGCTACGAAGCGGCGACCGGCCTCTCCCTCGACGCCCTTCCCTGGTACCAGGTCCTCGCCCTCTGGAAGGCGGCGATCTTCCTCGAGGGCAGCTACAAGCGGTTCCGCTCCGGCACCACCGCCGACCCCTACTTCGCCGGCCTCGGCGAAGGCGTCGAGAAGCTCAGCCGCCTCGCCCTCGAACGCGCCGGCCTCAGCTAGAGGCGCGGAGGATCAGGTCGCAGTAGCCGTCGGCGATCTGCTCTGGGGTGAGGCGGCCACGGGGGTCGAGCCACTGCGGGGTGTAGTTGACCATCCCGAGCAGGGTGAGCAGGGTGAAGGCGCGGTCCTCGAAGCGCATGCTGCCGTCGGCCTCGCCCCGGGCGAGGACCTGGTCGAGGATCTCCTCGAAGGCCTCGCGCTGGGCGCGGACCTGGCGCCACTGCGGCTCGCGCTCGATCACGTGGCGCTCCTGGGCGAAGACGAGCATGTGGTCGCGGTGAGAGGCGATCTGGGCGAGCCAGGCGTGGAGCAAGTCACGCAGCTGCTCGGCCGGGGGAGCGCCGGCGGCGAGGATCTCGCGGGCGCGCTCGAGCAGCGGGTCGAGCAGGTCGTCGCAGATGCTGATCAGCAGCTCGTCCTTGCTCTCGATGTAGTGGTAGAGGCCGCCGGCGGCGAGGCCGGTCGCCTCGGTCAGGTCGCTCATCGAGGTCTCCTGGTAGCCGCGCTGGGCGAAGAGGCGGGCGGCGGTCGCGATCACCTCGCGCCGCTTGCGCTCGTAGCGCTCGCGCAGGGCGGGCCGAGTCGGCGGGGTCACGGCCATTGGAGAAGTCTATGCAAAAACCGAACAAGCCCTCGAAATTAGAGGGCTCATTCGGTATAAGTGCGACATGGACTTCGACCTCTCGAACGAGCACCGTCTGATCCAGAACACCGTCCGCGACTTCGCCCAGCAGGAGGTGGCCCCGGTCGCCGAGGAGCTGGACCGCGAGAAGCGCTTCCCCTACGAGATCGTCGCCGAGCTCGGCGAGCTCGGCCTGATGGGCATCCCCTTCCCCGAGGAGTACGGCGGCGGCGGAGGCGACTCGCTCGCTTACGCGATCGCCGTCGAGGAGCTGACTCGGGTCGACTCCTCGGTCGCGATCACGCTCTGCGCCCACACCTCGCTCGGCACCCAGCCGATCTACCTGTTCGGCGACGAGGAGCAGAAACGGGAGTGGCTGCCGCAGCTCTGCTCGGGCGAGAAGCTCGGCGCCTTCGGCCTGACCGAGCCCGAAGCGGGCTCGGACGCCGGCAACGTCCACACCAAGGCGAGCCTCGACGGCGACGAATGGGTGATCGATGGCGCCAAGCAGTTCATCACCAACGCCGGCACCGATATCTCCGGCGTCGTCTGCATCACCGCCCGCACCGGCGAGGATGAGATCTCCAACCTGATCGTCGCCAACGGCACCCCCGGCTACGAGCAGGGCGAGCCGTACCGGAAGATGGGCTGGAACGCCTCGGACACGCGCCCGCTGACCTTCGACGGTGCCCGGGTGCCGGCGGCCAACCTGCTCGGGCCGCGCGGGATGGGCTTCCGCCAGTTCCTCCAGGTGCTCGACATCGGCCGCATCGGCGTCGCCGCGATGGGCGTTGGGCTCGCCCAGGGGGCGCTCGACCAGGCGCTCGCCTACGCCAAGGAGCGACAGGCGTTCGGCAAGCCGATCTCCAAGTACCAGGCGATCCAGATGAAGCTGGCTGACATGGCGACCGAGATCGAAGCCGGGCGCCTGCTCGTCTACAAAGCGGCGCTGCAGAAGGATCGTGGCGAAAACTTCTCGCTGACCGCGGCACAAGCGAAGCTGAAGACCGGGCGGCTGGCGGTGCGCAGCGCCGAGGAGGCGGTCCAGATCCACGGCGGCTACGGCTACATCGAGGAGTACCCGGTCTGCCGCTTCTACCGCGACGCCAAGATCCTCACGATCGGCGAGGGCACCGACGAGGTCCAGCAAATGGTGATCGCCCGCGCCCTCGGCGTCTGAACCATGTTCTCGCGGGTGCTGATCGCCAATCGCGGCGAGATCGCGGTGCGGGTGGCGCGGACGCTGCGCCGCCTTGGGGTCGAGTCGGTCGCCGTCTACAGCGACGCCGACGCGGCGGCGCCCCACGTCCGCGCCGCCGACCGCGCCGAGCACATCGGCCCGACGCCGGCGGCGCAGTCCTACCTCGACGTCGAGCGCGTGATCGGCGCGGCGCGGCGCTCGGGCGCGGAGGCGATCCATCCCGGCTACGGCTTCCTCTCCGAGAGCCCCGCCCTGGTGGAAGCCTGCGAGGAGGCCGGAATCGTCTTCGTCGGGCCGGGCGCCGCCGCGATGGCGCTGCTCGGCGACAAGGTCGCGGCGAAGGCGGCGGCCGAGGCGGCCGGCGTCCCGATCCTGCCCGGGCTGAGCGGGGAGGCGCTGAGCGACGAGGAGATCCTCGCCTGGGCCGAGGCCGGCGGCGAGTTCCCGCTGCTGGTCAAGGCGGCGGCCGGCGGCGGCGGCAAGGGGATGCGCATGGTCGCCAAGCTGAGTGAGCTGGCCGAGGCGATCGGCGGCGCCCGCCGCGAGGCGAAGGGCGCCTTCGGCGACGACCGGCTCTTCGTCGAGCGCTACGTCGAGGCGTCCCGCCACATCGAGGTTCAGGTCCTCGCCGACTCCCATGGCAACGCCGTCCACCTCGGCGAGCGCGAGTGCAGCCTGCAGCGCCGCCACCAGAAGGTGATCGAGGAGTCGCCCTCGCCGGTCGTCGGCCCCGAGCTGCGCGAGCGGATGGGCGCGGCGGCGGCGGCGCTGGCCCGCGCCGCCGGCTACGTCAACGCCGGCACGGTCGAGCTGATCGCCGAGCGCGAGCATCCCGAGCGTTTCTACTTCCTCGAGGTCAACACGCGGCTGCAGGTCGAGCACCCGGTGACCGAGGCGGTGACCGGGGTCGACCTGGTCGAGCTGCAACTGCGAGTCGCCGCCGGCGAGGAGCTGCCGTTCTCCCAGGACGAGGTGCGCCTCGACGGCCACGCGGTCGAGGCTCGGCTCTACGCCGAGGACCCGGCGCACGGCTTCCTCCCCTCCGCCGGACGCATCGTCGCCTACCGCGAGCCGGCCGGGATCCGGGTCGACAGCGGTATCGAGGAGGGCACCGAGGTAGGAACCGATTACGACCCGATGCTGGCGAAGCTGATCGCCCACGCCCCCGACCGGTCGACGGCGCTGGCGCGGCTGCGCGACGGTCTCGGCCAGCTCGTCGCGCTCGGCCCGGCAACCAACGCCGCCTATCTCGGAGCGCTGCTGGCGCGGCCCGAGGTCGAGAGCGGCGAGATCGACACCGGCCTGATCGAGCGCCTCGGCGAGCAGATCGCCCCGCCCGCTCCACACCCGGCGCTGCCGGCCCTGGCCCTCGCCCTCCTTCTCGGCCCACCCCCCAGCGACGACCCCTGGGACGCCCGCGACGCCTGGCGCCAACAGGGCCCGGCCTGGGCCCGCGCCCGCCTCGAAACGAGCGCCGGCGACGCCGCCGCGATCGATGTCGCCATCCGCCCCACGACCCCCCCAGCGTGGCAGTCCTTTGTTGCGCTATCCGCAACAAAGGACTGCCACGGGGCTTGGGAATGGGAGCTGGGTGGGGAATCCGGGGCGTTTTCTTGGGATGGGCGCTCGCTCGCTGCGGACGATGAGGCGCATACGGTCGAGGTCTTCTGGGAGGCCGGGGAGCCGCTACGCGCCCCGGCCAGAGAGGGGCTCCCCGGCGCGCGCCCGGGCGCGGTCTGGCTACGCGACGGCGGCGCCGAGCCGGCGTGGTTCGCGCTGGCGGAGACCGCCGACGCCGCTGCCGGTGCGGCCGGCGGCGGCTCGCTCGAGGCGCCGATGCCGGGCGTAGTGATCGACGTCCGCGCCGAGGCCGGCGCCGCCGTCGCCGAGGGCGACGTCCTCGTCGTGCTCGAGTCGATGAAGATGGAGCTGCAGGTCCAGAGCCCGCGCGACGGCACCGTCGCCGAGGTCGCGGTCGCGGCCGGCGATCAGATCGCCCGCGGCCAGGTCCTGGTCGCGCTCGCCAGCGAGGAGGAGGAAGGATGAGCACTCGCCTCAGTACCCATGCCCACCCCGGGACGCCCGAGTTCGAGGCCAACGAGGCCGAGCACCGCCGCCTCGCCGCCGAGCTCTCCGAGCGGCTGGCCCGCGCCGCGTCCGGCGGCGGCGAGAAGGCACGCGAGCGCCACGCCGCCCGCGGCAAGCTGCTTCCCCGCGAGCGCGTCGACCGACTCTGCGACCCCGGCTCCCCCTTCCTCGAGCTCTCGCCGCTCGCCGCCGAGGATCTCTACGACGGCGGCGCCCCCGGCGCCGGGATGATCAGCGGCGTCGCTCGTGTCGAGGGCCGCGAGGTCGTCGTCGTCGCCAACGACGCCACCGTCAAAGGCGGCACCTACTACCCGATGACGGTGAAGAAGCACCTGCGGGCCCAGGAGGTCGCGCTCCACAACAACCTCCCCTGCGTCTACCTCGTCGACTCCGGCGGCGCCTTCCTGCCGATGCAGGACGAGGTCTTCCCCGACCGCGAGCACTTCGGCCGCATCTTCTTCAACCAGGCGACGATGTCGGCGCGCGGTATTCCCCAGATCGCCGCCGTGATGGGCTCCTGCACGGCGGGCGGCGCCTACGTGCCGGCGATGAGCGACGAGACCGTGATCGTCCGCAACCAGGGGACGATCTTCCTCGGCGGCCCACCGCTGGTCAAAGCCGCGACCGGCGAAGAGGTGACCGCCGAGGAGCTCGGCGGCGGCGAGCTGCACGCCCGCACTTCGGGGGTCGTCGACCACCTCGCCGAGGACGACACCGAGGCGCTGGCGATCGTGCGCTCGATCGTCGCCACCCTGCCGTCGAAGCCGCCGACCCCCTGGGCGCGCCAGCCCGTCGCCGAGCCTGCAGTCGACCCGGCCACCCTCTACGGCGCCGTCCCCCCCGACAGCCGCACCCCGTATGACCCGCGCGAGATCGTCGCCCGCGTCGTCGACGGCAGCCTCCTGCACGAGTTCAAGGCCGAGTACGGGACGACCGTCGTCTGCGGCTTCGCCCACATATATGGACACCCGGTGGGAATCGTCGCCAACCACGGCATCCTCTTCAGCGAGAGCGCCCTCAAGGCCGCCCACTTCGTCGAGCTCTGCGACCAGCGCCGCATCCCCCTCCTCTTCCTCCAGAACATCTCCGGCTTCATGGTCGGCCCCGAGTACGAGGCGGGCGGCATCGCCAAGGACGGGGCGAAGATGGTCGCCGCCGTCTCCACCGCGCGGGTGCCGAAGCTGACCGTGATCGTCGGCGGCTCCTTCGGCGCCGGCAACTACGGCATGTGCGGCCGCGCCTACTCCCCCCGCTTCCTCTGGATGTGGCCCAACGCCAGGATCTCGGTGATGGGCGGCGAGCAGGCGGCGACGGTGATGACCGAGGTCGGCCAGCCCGAGACCGGCGCCGAGCTGCGCGACCAGTACGAGCGCCAGGGCAACCCCTACTACTCCACCGCCCGCCTCTGGGACGACGGCGTCATCGACCCGCTCGACACCCGCCGCGTCCTCGGCCTCGCCCTCGGCGCCTGCGCCAACGCACCCCTCGCCGACCCGGCCGCGCCCGTCTTCCGGATGTGACGGCCGCCGCCCCCCTGCTCTACACCTGAGTTTGCTGAAGAAAACTTGACTTAACAGAGTCGGTCAGATAGACCCGCCCTATGGCGGCGGGTGTCTCGACTGCTGATGAGATCGGCGGACAAGCGGCGGAGATCGTCTCCCCGACCTGGGCGCGACTCGAAGAACAGATCGCCTACTACGACCGCGAGGCGAAGAAGGACCAGCTCTGGTTCAGGGGGCTGAAGGTCTGTCAGATCGTCGTCGCGGCGGCGATCCCGGTGATGGCGGGAGCCTCGGCCCCGGCCTGGCTGGTCGGCAGCGCCGGCGCCCTGATCGTCGTCCTCGAGGGGCTGCAGCAGCTGATGCAGTTCCAGCAGAACTGGTCCTCCTACAGGACCACCTGCGAGCAGCTCAGGCACGAGCGCTTCCTCTTCCAAGCCGACGCCGGCCCCTACGCGACGAGCCCCCGGCCCGAAGCGCTGCTGGCTGAACAGATCGAGAGCCTCGTCTCCCAGGAGCACGCCGCCTGGACCTCCCAGCAACAGGAGGCCCAGCGCCGAGCGGAAGGCAGCCGATGAGCCCCGGCGGCCATCAGCGAATCTTCATCTCCTACCGGCGCGAGGAAACCTCCGCCCACGCCGGTCGCATCTACGACGGGATGGTCAGCCGCTTCGGCGAGGAGAACGTCTTCATGGACGTCGAGATGGAACCCGGTGTCGACTTCGTCGACCGGATCACCGAAGTCGTCTCCAGCTGCACCGTCCTGATCGCGGTGATCGGCAAGGACTGGGCCACTGCCCCCGGCCCCGACGGCAGCCCGCGGCTGCACGACGAAGCGGACTTCGTCCGCCTCGAGGTCGCCACCGCGGTCCAGAACCCGGACGTAACGGTGATCCCCGCTCTGGTCGACAAGGCGCAGATGCCGAAGGCCGAACAGCTCCCCGAGGAGATGCGCCACCTGGCGCGCCGCAACGCGCTCGAACTCAGCGACGGCCGCTGGCGCTACGACGTCGGCCGCCTCAACCAGACCCTCGAACACCTGCTCGAAGGCCTCACCGGCTTCCCCGTGATCGTCGACCCGGAGCCGCCGACGCCGCCGCCCGAACCGGCCAAGCCGGCTCCTGACCCGCGACCCAAAGTGGCTCGCCCACCCGCCGCTCAACTCGTGATCGAGGGCATCGCCGTCGCCGCGATCGCCGCCTTCGTCGGCCGCTGGCTGGTCAGCACCGTGCCCGAAGCGCACACGACGGCGGGTGAAATCACGGCGCTGATGCTGCGCAGGATCGGCTCCTGGGGCCTGACCGGCCTCGCCGTCGCGCTCTGGCTCGGGGCGCGCACCGGCAGGACCGACTTTGCCCGGATCGGTCTCCTCGGCCTCGCCGCCGGCGTCCTCGCCGGCGCTGTCGGCGGTGCCAGCTGGGCCCTCCCGGTCCTCCTCCCCGACCACGAACGCGGCGTCACCAACCCGAAGCTGGAAGTTCTCTCGATCGCGATCACCGGCGGCCTCTTCGGCCTGATGATCGGCGCGCTCTGGCGCCCGCCCCGCGTCGCGGCCGCCGTCCTCGCCGGCTTCGTCGCCGGCGCCGTCGTCCAGCTGATCCTCAACCGCGCCGGCGTCGGCGGCGGCAAAGTGCCAGAGGTCTGCTTCGTCTTCGCCGCCCGCGCGGGCACCGTCACCGGCTTCACCCTCATCACCCTGCTCGCCCTCGACTACCAGCAGGAAACCGAACCGGCGCGCGAGGGCTGACCTCCGCTCAGCCACCGAAGCTCCGCTGCAGCCAGGGCACCAGCAGCGCGTTGACGTTGTCGGGTTTCTCTGCGGGGACGAATCCGTGGCCGCCGGGGGCTACGGTTGCGAGATGGAACACAGCAAGAGCCAGGTGGATCGAGCAGGGAAGACGCTCGCGGACGGCCTGCGTGCCCTGGTGGAAAAGAGGCCAGTCGGCAAACCAGAACTGCGCGCAATGGCGTCGGCAGCGGAAACCTTGGACTGGTGGCGGAATGAGCATTCTCGGCCGCTGTCTCGAGTCGCCGCGAACCTGCGCTACTACGTAGCCGCCGAGGGAACCCCGGTCGTCGCCCAGCGTTTGAAGAAGGCGCCGACGATCTCAAGCAAGTTGCTCCGGGAGCCGAAGATGAAGCTCTCCCGGATGGCGGACATCGGCGGGGTTCGCGCAGTGCTCCCGAACCAGGACGCCGCATACCGAGTCGCCAGGCGGCTGCGAAGCAACTGGACGATCGTAAAATTTCGAGACTACGTCGTCGAGCCGAAGGATGACGGCTATCGCGCGCTTCACCTCATAAATCGAAATCGAGGTCGGCTCATCGAGGTCCAGCTGAGAACTCCAAAACAGGATTGGTGGGCCAATAGCGTGGAGATCTTTTCGCGCGCCGTGGCACCGGGCTTGAAATTCGGCTCGGGACCGCCCCTGCTGCACGAGTACTTCCAAGTTCTGGGCAGGTTCTATTTTCTGCGCGAGTCCGGCCATGAGATCGACGCCGCATTTCTGGACCGAGCTGAGAGCCTGAGCACGCGGGTGCGTAGTCTTCTTGAGGAGGCATATGAGTCCTGACGAGATCCAGCACTTCCTGATCAGTTTTGACCCGGCCACCGGAAAGACCGCGGTCGAGTCGCTCGGCACCGATTACGACGCCGCCCAAGCCGCCTACGCGAAGGCAGAGGAGGCAAACGGCATCGACGGGCCACTCGACATCGTCCTGATCAGCGCCGACTCGCTGGAGACGATCGAACAAACGCACTCGAGCTACTTCGGCGGCGGCATCGCCAAGCTCGACGAGCTGCTCCCCAACTGACTCAGCCGAAGCTCCGCTGCAGCCAGGGCACCAGCAGCGCGTTGACCTCGTCGGGTTTCTCCTGCTGCAGCCAGTGGGCGGCGTCGGGGATGACGTGCTTCTCGAGCTGAGGGAGGAGCGCCTCGAGGCCGTCGCTGGAGCCGCGGGCGAAGAACCAGTCGTCCTCGGCGGTGATCAGCAGCGCCGGCTTGTCGATCGTGTAGTCGGAGCCCTGGGCCTCTTCGAAGTCGCGGCGCAGGGCGCGGTACCAGTTGAGGCCACCGGTGAAGCCGGTGCGCTCGTAGACGTCGACGTAGAAGCCGAGCTCCTCCTCGCTGACGATCGGCTCACCGAAGAGCTGGGGATCGCCGACGAAGACGCCGGCCGGCACTTCGGTCACCTCTTTCGGCGCCGCCTCGAACTGGTCCATCGTGTAGCCGCGGCCGCGCAGCATCGAGCGGAAGGTGTGGTCGACGTCGGCCTCGAGGATCGCCTCGCCGACGCCGGGCTCCTGGAAGGTGCGCATGTAGTGGTTGGGCCCGCGCACCTCGTCGTAGATTTCGATCATGTCCTGCGGCGCTTCCCAGGTGAAGTAGGGGGTGCAGAGGCTGCCGAGGCCGAGCACCCGGTCGGGGTCGAACACGCCCGAGTACCAGGCCGGCATCGATCCCCAGTCGTGGCCGAACCAGATCGCCTTGTCGACGCCGAGCGCGTCGAGCAGGCCGCTGACGTCGGCGACCAGGTTCTTGACGCTGTAGGTCTGCGCATCCTCGGGCGCGTCGGTGCCGGCGTAGCCGCGCTGGCTGGGGGCGATTACGCGAAATCCAGCCGCGGCGATCGGGTCGACCTGGTTGCGCCAGGAGAAGGGGTGCTCGGGGAAGCCGTGCAGGAGAAGGACGACCGGGCCCTCGCCCTGCTCGAAGTACTCCATCTCGATCCCGTTCGTCCGGGCGGTCTTGGCGGCGGTGAAGTCCATCTCTTCCTCTCTGCTCTCGATATGGGGTCGGGACTCAGCCGGGCAGGGTAAAGCCGGCGTCGACGGTCAGGGTCTGGCCGGTGACCATGCGCGAGTCGTCGGAGAGGAAGAAGGCGACGACGTCGCCGATCTCGTCCGGGTCGAGCGCACGGCCGAGCGGCGAGCGCTCCCCCGCCGCCGCGGCGATCGCTTCCCACTCGGGGATTTCCTTGAACAGGTCGGTAAGGACGACGCCGCCGGAGACGCAGTTGCAGCGAATGCCGACCGGCCCGCCCTCGACCGCGAGGTAGCGGACGAGCTGCTGGATCGCCGCCTTGGCGGTGCCGAAGGCGGCGTAGGCGTCGTAGACGCGGTCAGCACCGAGGCTGGAGATGGCGACGATCGCGCCGCCGCCGTTGTCTGTCATCGAGGGCCGCGCCGCCTGCGCCAGCGTCAGCAGCGCCCGCACGTGGGCGGCCATCGTGTAGTCCCACTGCTCGACGGTCAGCTCCTCGGTGAGGCCGAAGGTGCCGTTGGCGGCGTTGGCGACGAGGTAGCGCAGCGGCCCCAGCGCCTCGGTCGCCTCCTCGACGGCGCGGGCGTTGTCCTCGGGGTCGCCGACGTCGCCCTGGATCACCGCCACGCGCCGCCCGAGGCCGCGGATCTCCTCCGCCGTCGCCTCCGCCGCCTCGCGGTTGGCGACGTAGGTGATCGCGACGTCGGCCCCGCGCCGCGCCGCCGACAGCGCGCACGAGCGCCCGATCCCACGCGACCCGCCGGTGATGAGCGCGTTGCCTTTCAGCTCTCCAGCCATTCCCACCCCGAACCTAGCCGGGCCGGGTCAGGCAGGAACGTCGCGGCCCAGCCAGCCTTTGTAGAAACCCTCGATGTCGGGTAGGTACTCGTGCATCACCGGGTAGCCCGGCGGTACCGCTTCGGTCTCGAGCAGGCGGCCGGAGAGCGGGCAGTAGTACTCGCGCAGCTCCTGCCAGTCGCCGTCGGGGTGGCCTAGCTCGGGGTAGACCTCCTGGTAGAGCTCGTCGCTGTCGCGGACGAACATCGGCGCGTGCATCTTCCAGTTCTCGTCCCAGCGACAGAGGTCGGCGCCGGCGTCGGTGCGGATCGTCAGCTCGCCATCGGCTTTGCGGCGGACGATGTTCATCCCCTCGCCGTAGGGGAGGACGATCGGGTCGTCGTAGTCGACCCGCGATTGCAGCAGCTCGAGCCACTTGTCGAAGCGGTCGGGGTCCTTGATCCCCGACTGGATGTCCTTGACCGCGCGGCGCGAGAGCTTCTCGTCGAGCAGGTCGGCGAGCGTCTCCTTGGTCACGGTCGAGGTCACCGGAACCTCGACCTGGTCCTCTGGCAGGAAGACCTCCGAGCCGGCGAGGAACTCGCGCACCGCCTCCTCCGGGGTGAGCTTGCCGGGCGCCGCCTCCTGCGAGGCCGTGGTCGGCGTTACGACGGCGAAGTCGAAGTCCTCGGGCAGGTCCCAGAAGCCGCGGAACTCGGCCGCCCAGCGCGGCTCCAGCCGCATCGACTCGGCGAACATCACCTTCACCGTCTCGATCAGGTCTTCGTCGAGGATCCGCTGGCGCTGCTCGGCCCACCACTCCTGCGCCGGCCAGGCACGCTCCAGGCGCTGATGCATCAGGCCTTCGCGGTTCTCGACCCCGTAGGCACGCTCGGCCCAGCGCCGCTGCAGGTGGCCGCCGGCGACGTCCTCCTCGACCCGCTCGACCGGCCGCAGCAGCGGGTCGCCCAACCCGCCGCCGCCGCGGCCGGAGGAGAGGTAGAGATCGCCGGTCTTGACCGCGATCATCATCGTGTAGGGGTCCTGCTCGAGCTGGTGCTCGCCGGCGAACGCCTGCAGCGCCGCCTCCTCGCCGGAGACGTCGCCGACCGGGTAGGCCTCGCCGGCAGCAGCCTGCTCGAAGACGTCGGACCCGAACACGTTGTGGACGTAAGCGCTGGGCGCCGGGTAGCCGCCGAAGAGGCCCGGAGAGGTCAGCATGCCGCCGGCGCCGATGTTCTCGATCTCGAAGTCCTGGGTGCCGTTGACGAGCAGCAGCGTCTCGAACGAGGAGCCGCCGCGGTGCCGTCCCCAGCCGCCGGTGTTGGGCTTGATCCGGCGCCCGAGATAGACCATCGGCTTGACCAGCTCCCACATCTCGATGTCGCCCATGTCGCCCTCGGGGTTGAAGACGGCGGCGCCGTAGTCGAGCCCGTCGAGGACGTACTTGGCGCCCTGCCCCTGGGCCCCGATCTCGAAGTTCATGAAGCCCGAGATCTGCCCGTACTGGTCGAGGCCGCCGCCCTGGGCGACGTTGCCGGGCACCGTGTAGGTGGAGACGATCTCCTCGATGTAGCCGCGCGACTGCAGGGCGCGGGAGACCGCCCGCAGGTAGCCGACCGAGGTCGTGAACATCGGCATCCACGGGAACGAGGAGGAGCAGGGCGCTTCGCCGAGGTTCGCCCAGCTGCCCTCGGCCAGGTGCAGCTCGGTCGCGTAGTAGGCGCCGTCGTTGACCTTGTCGTTGCAGATCAGCGTCTGCGTGAAGAGGATCCACTGCATTCCCTGCTGCGCCGCCGGCGTCGCGTTGAAGGAGTGCCAGCCCCAGGCCGAGGAGCCGCGCAGGTCGGTCGTCCAGCGGCCGTCGCGGTCGACGACGGCCTCGTAGGCGCCGTGCATGATGATGTCGCGCTGGCCGCGCTTGGGCAGGTTCGCCTTGTTCGCGTAGCGGGCCTCGTTGAAGCCGACCGAGCGGTAGCGACCGGGGACGAGCAGGCCGCGGACGCGCGACTTGAAGTCGCGGCGGCCGTCCTCGATCGCCTCGCGCATGAACTGCTTGAACGGCGCGTCGCCTTCTTCGAGGACGAGGCGCTCGACCGCGTCGCGGATCATGTGGCAGCCGGCGAGGCGGGTGCGCTCGTCGAGCAGGTACAACCCCGGCGCGCGGCTCTGCATCGAGACCCGCTTGGTGTGCCACTGGGCGATCGTGTCGGCTTCGCCGATCTTCATGCAGTGCAGGTCGATGCCGTCGTCGAAGCGGGTCGTCGGGCCGACCGGGACGCCGCCCGGGGTGCTGGCGCCGATGTCCATCACGTGGATCACGCCGCCGGCCCAGCCGAGCAGCTCACCCTCGTCGTTGGGGTTGAAGATCGGGACGAAGGTCTGCACGTCGGCGTTGTGGACGTCGCCGATCGTCGGCTGGTTGTTGGCGAAGACGTCGCCGGGCCTGATACCCGGGTTGTCCTCCCAGCCGTTGCGGACCATGTACTTGATCGCCTCGGACATGGTGTGGACGTGGACGATGATCCCGGTCGAGAGCGCCACGTTGTCGCCCTCCGGGGTGTAGAGGGCGAAGCAGATCTCGCCCAGCTCGCGGACGATCGGCGAGGCGCTGATGTTGAGCGCCGTCTCGCGCGCGGTGACCATCCCGCCGCGCACCCGCGAGAACAGCTTCTCGAAGTGCAGCGGGTCGGAGTCCTTCATCGCCAGCTCGCGCAGGCCGTGGTAGTGGCCGGTCTGCTCGAAGGCGCTCTCGGAGGCGGCGAGCATCTGGGCCAGGGTCTGGCCGTCCCAGCCGATCGGGGCCGAGGACTCGGGCTCGAGGACGCGGGTCTTGTCGATCGTGGCCACTGGTTCAGCCCTCCTTGTTCTCGAGGTGGAAGATGCCGTGCTCGTCGAGCCAGGCGCGGCGGTCGGGCGGGATCGGGAAGGTCGTCGACTCGGCCTCGAGCACGGCGGGGCCCTCGATCGTGTGGCCGTTACGGACGTCGTCCATCTCGTAGACGTCGGTCGTCGCGTAGCCGTCGTGCCACCAGACTTCGCGCGTCTCCTTGACCGGCGGCGATCCCGACTCCCTCGACATCACCGGCAGGGTCGGCTGCTCGATCGGGACCGAGCCCTTGACGATCGCCTGCGCGACCAGGTACCCCAGCTCCGGCGAGGAAGCCGCCCGCGCGTACATCCGCGTGTAGGTCGTCTCGAAGGACTCGATCAGGTCGTTGACGTCCTCGATCGACTCGATCGCCGGCTTCGGCGCGTCGACCTCGATGTCGACGAGCTGGCCGTAGTACTGCATCCGCACCATGTGGGTGAAGCTGACTTCCTCGGCGGCGTAGCCGGACTTGCCGAACTCGTCGCGGACGCGGTCCTCGAGCGAGCGCCAGGCCTGGGTCAGCAGCCCGCCCATCTGCACCTTTTCCTCCTCCGGCGCGGTCGGCAGCAGCGGCAGGTCGACCTGGCGGTCGAAGCGGTACTCGAACTCGGCGCAGGCGCAGCCGAAGGCGGAGAACCCGGCCGCCCACTCGGGCACCAGCACCTGCTGGTAGGGGACGCCCTTGGTGTAGCCGGCGACGTGCAGCGGGCCGCCGCCGCCGTAGCAGAGCAGGGTGTAGTCCGCCGGGCTATAGCCCTTGCCGAGGATGCGGCCGACGGCCTCGTTGCGCAGCGAGGTCTCGAACAGCTCGATCACCCCGGCCGCCGCCTCCTCGACGCCGAGCCCGAGCGGGTCGGCGACCTGGCGCTTGACCTCGTGGCGGGCGCGCTCGATGTCGAGCTGGACCTGGCCGCCGAGGAAGTACTCGGGGTTGAGCCGGCCCAGCACCAGGTTGAGGTCGGTGATCGAGGCGGTCTCGACGCCGCCCTCGGGCCAGGCCGTGCCGATCATCGCCCCGGCGCTGTCGGGACCGACCTCCGGCCGCCGCGCGTTGGGGTCGATACGGACGAAGCTGCCGCAGCCGGCGCCGACCGAGTCGATCTGGACCAGCGGCATGTTGAGCAGGAATTTCGCCATGTCCGGCGTCGTCGTCACCTCGTAGCGCTTGCCGGTAAGCAGGGCGATGTCGAACGAGGTGCCGCCGATGTCGGTGCAGAGGACGTTGTTGAGGCCGATCCGGTCGGCGAGCCAGCGGGCGCCGACGACGCCGCCGATCGGACCGGAGACGAGGGTCGTCGCCAGCTGGTCGGCGTCGATCGAGATCGTGCCGCCGTGGCTGGCCATCACCCGCAGCTCGAAGCCGGCGCCGCGCTCCTTGGTGCGGTCGCGGACGGCGCGCAGGGTGCCGCGCGAGGGCTCGGCGGCGTAGGCCTCGATCACGGTCGTGTTGAGGCGCGGGAAGTCGCGCCGAGACGGGTACAGCTCGGAGGAGACGAAGACCGGGCAGTTGCCGTTGACGCCGCGCCTGGCCTTCTCCTCCTCGACGATCTCCTTCACCCGCAGCTCGTGGGCGGGGTTGCGGTAGCTGAAGATCAGCGAGATCACGATCCCCTCGACGTCTTCGTCGAGCAGCGAGTTGACGCCGTCGCGGACGTCCTGCTCGCGCAGCGGCAGCACCTCGGCGCCGAAGAGATCGATCCGACCCCTGACCCCGTGGACCCGCTCGCGTGGGATCAGCGGGTCGTTGTGGTGGTGGGTGGCGATGTGGAGGCGGTCGGCGTAGGAGAAGCCGAGGTAGGTCTGGATCCCGCGCTCCATCTGCAGCACGTCCTCCTGGCCGGCGGTGACCAGGGCGCCGACGCGGCGGCCCTTGCGGGTCAGCAGCCGGTTCAGCATCGCGGTGCCGCTGAAGACGGCGGACTGGATCCGGGGGAAGCCCTCCTCCGGGGTCGAGTCCCACTGGCGCATCGCGTCCTCGGCGGAGGCCATCAGCCCCACCGACTCGTCCTGCGGCGTGGTCTGCGCCTTGCCGACGACGAAGGCGCCGCTGTCGTCGACGATGAAGGTGTCGGTCATGGTTCCGCCGGCGTCGATCGCCAGCACGCGTGGATCGTGCTCTCTCTGTCCCATGCGGCGACAGTAGGCCGGCCGCGGCGCCATGTCGTCGGTTTCCCCAACCGATCGGCGCAGGGCTCTTTGTGGCGAGACCACAAAGCGACTAGCTTCGGGAAGTGGCTCAGTCAAGCGCGATCACGGCGCCCGCCGGCAGCCGCGAGGAGATCGAGGCGATCGTCGAGACGCTCAGCGGCGAACTCGACGAGGTCGCCGCGGCGCTCGCCGACACGATCCACGAGCACCTCGACGAGCTCGACGACGACATGCGGACCTGGACCCTGCAGAGCACCCGCGCCAACCTCGGCGTGATGGTGACGCTGATGCGCGAGGGCGCCGACCCGCGCTCGGTGCAGGCGCCGCCGGAGGCGCTCGGCTACGCCAAGGAGTACGTCGTCCGCGGCCTCGACTTCGTCCTCCTCCAGCGCGCCTACCGCACCGCCCAGGGCGTCTACTCGGGGATGATCCTCGAGCGCCTGCGCCAGATCGCCGTCGACGCCGACCACCTGGCCGACGCGATGGGCTTCTTCAACGCCTGGATCTTCGCCTGGATCGAGACGATCGAGCGCCAGCTGACCGACGTCTACATGGCCGAGCGCGAGCAGTGGGTGCGGGGCGCCGCAGCAATGCGGGCGGCCGAGGTGCGGGCGATCCTCGCCGGGGCGCCGGTCGACGTCGCCGCCGTCAGCCGCCGGCTCGGCTACGAGCTCGACCGCTACCACGTCGGCTACGTCGTCTGGAACGAGGCGGCGGTCGACTCGCCGGGAGAAGGCCAAGCGCTGTTCGGCGAGATGGAGCAGGTCGCCGCCGCGGTCGCCGAGAGCCTCGGCGCGCGGGCGGCGCTGACCGTCGCCCAGGGCCGCCACCTCGCCTGCTGGGCCGGCCGTCGCGAGCCCCAGCACCTGCCCGACCTGCGCGTCCCGCGCGGCGCCGGCCGCGGCATCTCGGTCGCGGCGGGGACGCCGGCAGCCGGGGTCGAGGGCTTCGTGCTCAGCCACCGCGAGGCGCTCCTGGCCCGCCGCGTCGCCCAGCTGCGCGGCGACCGCGCCGCCCGCGTCGCCTTCCCCGACCTCGCCCTGGAGGCGCTGATGGTCGATGACGTAGAGGCCGCCCGCCGCTTCGCCGAGCGCGAGCTGGGCCCCCTCGCCGCCCACGACGACGCGACGATGCGCCTCGCCTCGACCCTGCAGGTCTTCCTCGAGGAGGGCGCCAGCTTCGTCCGCGCCGCCCGCCGCCTCGGCGTCCACACCAACACCGTCACCTACCGCGTCCGTCGCGCCGAGGACCTCCTCGGCCACCGCGTCGGCGAGCGCCAGCTGGAGCTGCGCCTCGCCCTCCGCCTCGCCCGACTGACTGGGTGAATCTTTAGTTGCCCGGCCCCGGACCCGGGTGTAGCTTCGAACAGGGCAGGGGATGACTAGGGAAGGAGTCCAGTATGCCTGCGGAAGTGAAGAGGTTCGACGCGCCGGACGAGACCCGTCCGTTCCAGGGCAACGGCCAGGCGAAGGCGGTCGAGCTGGCCGGCCACACGGTCCTCGAAGGCACCTTCGAGCCCGGCTGGAAGTGGTCGGAGAACGTGAAGCCGATCGCCGGCACCGATTCGTGCCAGGCCGCCCACTTCGGCTACGTGCTGTCGGGCGCGATGAAGGTCTACATGGACGACGGCTCGGAGTTCGAGATCAAGGCCGGCGACGTCGCCGCGATCCCACCCGGCCACGACGCCGAGGTGACCGGCGAGGAGGCCTGCGTGATGATCGACTTCGGCGAGATCGGCGACTACGCCAAGCAGAGCTAGGGGTCGCGGCGCTTGCGCTTGCGCGGGGCGCCGCCGGCGTCGGGTGGGGTGCCGTTGCCGTTGGGCAGCGGCTCCTCCTCGACCGCGTCGACGTCGATTGCGTCGGCGTCGATCACTTCGCCCTCCTCCGGCTGCAGTTCGGCGGCCGCTTTCTCGCCCGGCGTCGGCCAGGGGATCGCTTCGCCGGCCGCCCAGGCCGGTGGTTTGCCGCCCGGCACCCTGCCGACCAGGAGGAAGCCCAGGTAGACCAGCCAGGCGAGCGTGACGACGATCAGGGGACCGAGGATGAAGGCGACTCCGGAGACCATCCCGAGCGTGCCCCAGAACCGGCTCAGGAGGCCGGTGCGGAAGGCCCACAAGCCGACGTAGATGAAGACGGCGATCAGGCCGAGGCCGCCGGCGAGCCCGAGGCCCGAGACCAGGGCGGCCAACGAGGCTTCGCTGGTCGCGTGTTCGGCTCGGTTGTCTTCGACCTTGGTTCGTTCGCAGGCCGCCGAAGCGGTTTCGCCCGACTTCGGTTCGTACTTTTCGGCGAAGTCTTCGGCGCCCTTTTCCTTCAGCTCTTCGGCGCATTCGCCTTTGACTTCGGTAATGGAAAGGCTCGACTTCGGGGTGCCGTTGACGAACTGGTCGGCCGCTTCGTGGCGAATGCCGATCGTCAGCGCCGAGGAGACCGCGAGGAACAGCGGCGCGATCAGGACCAGCCCGATCAGCTGGGAGCGGACCCGGGGGCTGCGCGCCTGGTCGGCACGGAACAGGTAGAAGAGCGGCAGGGCCAGCAGGACGAAGCCGAGCGTCTGCAGAATGCCGGTCAGCGTCACCGAGCCCTTGTGTTCGTAGGTCGAGCGCAGCACTTCGGCATCGCCGGTCCCATGCACCTGGTTGGCGAAGTTGGAGCCGAGCAGGAGGACGACGGCGAGCAGCGTCGCGACGCCGGCCGGCACCGCCCACTTCTTCTCGAACGCGAGGATCTGGCTGCGGGTCCTGTTCACGGCTGCGTACGCTACATGCCGTGAGCGAGTCCCTGCCGACCCGCGTCGTCCCGCTCGAGGCTGGCGCCGGTCCCGAAAACCCGCCCTGCCCAGCCTGCGGCGAGCCGCTCTTCGGCTGGCTCGAACGCCAGCTCGACCTTGCCGGGCCGATCAGCCGCTGCGAGAGCTGCGGCCTCGGGGTCGTCGGCGAGGGCGACCCGGGTGAGGCGCTGCACACGCTCGACCGGCTCAGCTCCGAGCGGGGCATTCGGATCGGCAACCGCGCCAGCTACGCCTGCGCGCTCGGCTCCGCCGGCTGGGCCGGAATCGAGCCGGGCGCCCGCTATCTGTTCACGGTCGAGGCCGTGCGCCGCCTCGTCGCCCGCCGCGACCAGGTCGTCAGCTCGGCCCGCTGGGCGCCGCTGGCCGGTCTCGCCGCCACCTGGCAGACGCTGCTGAACAGCGTCACCTTCGGCCACAACGTCGCCCTCGCCGCCTTCGGCCGCGCTCGCTCGGTTCCCGCCGACGCGCCCTGGAAGCGCTTCATCGATGGCCTCGCCAGCATCGTCCTCGCGATCCCAGCCCTGGCAATCGCACTCCCGGTCGAGCTCGCCGGCGGCCTCTTCCGCCGCGGCGCGGTGATCAAGCTGCGCCTCGAGCTGCTCTGAGACGGGCGACCGCCCCCGAAGTCGTGGCGCCATTTTTGGGCAAAAGGGGGCCAAAGCGCCACCCCAATGGA